>Ga0209986_10002000_pt1 | contig 19054 bp, 22 predicted proteins | sample BlataG_FD_183168 | JGI IMG/M metagenome (GOLD analysis project Ga0209986, IMG submission 183168) | Deep subsurface microbial communities from Black Sea to uncover new lineages of life (NeLLi) - Black_00105 metaG (SPAdes) (version 2) | ecosystem: Environmental > Aquatic > Marine > Oceanic >... | reverse complement strand
ACGGGAATAGCTGCTGCAGCAATGTTCCTCCGTATGAATGGCTATCAAGTAAATGCGACAAATACCGAACTGGAAGAGTTCACATTGCTAGTTGCTCAGTCAAACCACCGCATTGAAGATATGGCAGTCTGGTTTCAGATGCATACCCAATCTATGGATAATTCATCGGAAAGTGGAGAGAGTTGAGGGATTCTGGTGTCTCGAATTGTACCAAGATCTTTTTTACACACTTAGCTCTATACTATCGTCCTTTGTGCTTCAAAAAATATTGGGTTTAAAAGAAAAAAGGGGCTGTCTAATAAGCTGTAGGGCGGCTATCTTAGCCGCCATCTGTGGGCGTAGGTATCCCTGACTGTCTTGATGGTGCACGATTTTGATAGTACAATCATGTAATCATTTTAAAGATATCAGGGAGAAATATGCCGAAACAACCCCGCCACCGTCCAAAAAGATCCTTCGAAGATACCCGGCGGATCATCGTCGAATGTGATCTGGCAGATTGTCCCCACTGCGACAAAGCCCTCAAATCCCGCAATACCTGGCACATGCGCAAAACGGTTCAAACCCTCAAGGGTCCGATATTTGTGGCAGGCAAAACTAAAGAGTGCGCCAATCCCGCCTGCAGCTACACCGGCAAGCATTACTACGCTAGCAAAGTGTTGATGCTCAGCCTGCCCAACAGCACCTATGGCTTGGATGTGTTAGCCTTTGTTGGCTGGCAACATGAGCATGAACATAAACAGCTGGTTGAGATTCAGCGCGAGCTCAATCGGCGTGGCATTCTGATCAACGAACGTAACACCGGTAAGTTGTACCGGCAGTTCCTGGCGCTCCTGGGAGCCATGAATGAGCAGACCAAGCAGCAGCTGGAAGAGACCGTAGCTGAGCATGGGGGCTTGATCTGGGCGCTGGATGCTCTCCAGCCTGAGGCAGATGGCATTCTCTTGTATGTGCTGTATGAAGTATTGAGCGCCACGCCGGTGGCGGCGGTGCAATTGGAGCATGCCAAAGCCAGCCAGTTACTAGCATGGCTAGAGCCCTACCGGGCATTGCCCTATCCGGTGCTGGCGACGCTCTCCGATGGGGAGCGGGCCATTATTGAATCCTTGCGAACTTGTTGGCCTGAAGCTCCTCACCAACGTTGCCAGGTCCATTTCCTGAACAATCTGGTGGAGCCGGTTTTGGAATACGACACCGACCTTCGCAAATGGATGCGCCAGGATCTGGGTGGGCTTCCCAAAGTGCCCGCAGGGGCCGAAACTCTGGGAAAAACGGATGAGAAAGAAGAGCTGCATGGTTCAGCATCCCCCCTTTAGCTGTTCACTCACCGCAGCGAGATCCTGAGCTCAGGGCGATTGAAGCCCAAATCCGCCTGGCCATCCGGGATGCACTCAACCGCAACAGCCGCAAACCATTCTATTGGGGTGGACTGGTCGGCTACCAGCAGTTGGCTGCTATCGCCCCAGCCTTGCACACCCTGGTTGCTCACTATCCCCATCACATCTACTTTCAACAGTTGTCCAAGCAAGTCGATCGAACACTGGCCAAGAACCGTACGCTGGCAGACAACTTGAACGTCGCCCACCATTGGCTGCGGAAGGTCGCTAACTGTCTGCGTTATCCTCCGGAGGCCTATCCAGATGCGCCCGTCACCAGCCAACAAGTCGCTCAAGAAATGCAGCACTTGCTTGAGCAGTTTCAGCCCGACCGGAAGCATCAGCGACCCCAAAGTGCGTTGCTGGGCAGATTGAAGTATTTGTGGCATATGTATGGTGAACAACTGCTGCCATGTTATGACATCCCCGGTCTGCCACCGGACACGTTGCAATTAGAAGGGTTGTTTGGTCGTCTTCGCCGCCATCAACGTCGCATCAGTGGTCGCCGGTCGACCCGGGAACTAAACAAATTCGGCCATTTTCAGATCCTGTTTATGGCGGATAGCCAAGCAGAACTCCTGGCCCAAATGCGCAAAGTCCCCTTGGAAGCCTATCAAGCGCAGCGTATCCGCTTGGATCAGTCCGAAACTCGTAGCCGATTCTTATATCGTCTCCACAGGGACCCATCGACTACCATGCAGAGTTTAGCCGATCGATATATTGCCCGAGAGAAGAAGATGAGCGAAAATTGCTTTCCTATCGATCCAAATAATCCGTTATGTATCAGTTAGACAGTCAGGGCGTAGGTATAGATTATGCCTTACATATGGGGGCTGGGATAAAATTTTTAATTCTTTTGGGACAGCCCCTTCAGTCAGGTAGCGGGGCTTGGATCGCGAAACTAGTTTCGCCAACCAAAGACCTCCGGGTTATGAGTTCCAATCCTAAAATGTATATGTTATAGCGGAAAACCTGTTGAATAAGCTAACCCGATGGTCTACAGTTCACAATGAACCGAAGATATTAGATTGTTAAGAAGGTCAGAATTATCCGCATTAGTAGGGATTATAGCCAGGTGAAAAGAAAACGTCAAGCTAGATGATCTTACTGTATTAGTTCCAGAACCAATTGATTAAGAGTTATTCTAGTCCGTGTCTACACAGTGTTTTTGCGTGGTATTACGTCCATTTAGTCCACAAAAAGCTTCAAAAGATGTCCATTCTGTCCATTATTTCCATGCTGTGGTACCCCATCTGCACCAGAACTGCACCAAGCATGAAGAAGGAAAGGCGACTTTAAAAATGTAACTGATAATGATATTTCAAAATACATATTTCCTTTATGCTTTAACCAACCATATTATGTTACTCACTGAGTTTAGACGAATAATAAATGATGCCAATCTTCTTATTGATAAAATACTTAAAGATAATGTCTCAATAAATTCTCTTATTTATCGGATTTATTTGAAGAAATCATTATAGATTTCTTCGATAATTTGAACAAGATCTGCTCCTGCTGCCTTATTATGAAGCATATTATGAATATATTGATCACCCATGACTAATGTCACACGATCTTGGAGATTGTAGAGGCTTAATTGTCTGGTACTTGTATCCTTCGCAGCTTCTGATCGAGGTTCTAGAATTCCAAAATTGCCAATATGTTTACCAAAATATTTTTGAATGCTATCAATATGATCATCTATTGGATCAATGTTTTTTAGCTCAACAACAATTTGATTAGCCTGATGATTCTCATTTATCATTTTCCAAAGAGGATGCTCTGTTCTGTTGTTTAAGAACAATAAATCCCTCCTTCTGGGTCCAAATAATGTAGAACTCTGGTACTCAGCATTTTAAAAACATTCAGATAATTCAAATGTTAGTATTTCAAACACCAATTATTCAAATTCGAATGCATATTTTCCACCTTTTTGCAACTGATGAATATCACCGATATACATTCACATGTATAAGGCAAATTTTCAGACGTAGAGCTAATGATGCAGGCCCAGAAGAACCTGGTTTGCATGATTTTCAGCGTTGCTTTACCCTGCAGTGCCTAATCTACGGGATGGATTTATTAACTGTATCTAGGTTGTGAGGTCATTCGAGTGTGGCAGTTTCACAACACTACATTTGCCAAGATGGTAGCGACCTTCAGGAAGCTCACAGAAATTACTCTCCAGTGGAAAGTTCTTTATAAAACATAAACGGGTTATTAAAATAAACCAGTATGATAACCTTTACACCTACGATTTCAAACAATCTTTTGTTAATAAATTCATTCAAATGCAGGAAATGAATTTGAATCGGAATATACAACAGATACTAAATTATTATCTTGGCTTTTTTAGTTCGTTGTCGATCTCTTCAATCCGATTTCTAAGACCATCAATTTTTGCGATAATTGGATTTTGCAATTTATTTAATTCAGAGGTATTCGCTTTGATGTCATTTTGAGCATTAACAATCTGTGCCTGTAGGGCCTTCTTTTCTTTTACTTTGAATAAGCCAAGAACTTTCTGTTCGTCACGGATTTTTTCGATTCGTGCATGTATGTTATTGTTCTCTTTAAGCAATGGAGACGATAATGTTACTCTTTCTTTTTCTAAATTTGTAATCTTATCAGATAACCCTTTTCTTTCACTCTCAAGCTGCGCCTTTTCTTTAGTATGAGCATACCAATATTCATTAACTCTCTGCTGTGCTTCTTCTTTCGCTTTTCTTTCTTTTTCTTGTTGTTCTACTATTTCCTGTTGTCGTATTTTATTTTTAATCTGCCGTATCTTAATATTGTACTCAGAAATAAGATTTCGACGAACTTGCTTAGCGTCCTCTGATAATTGATATTCTTTGTCTCTTTGTTCCCATCCGTCTGTATATCTATAACTCCAAGAACAACTTTTTATTGCTTCTTCGTGAAGCATAATCAGATTTTTATATCTCTGAATATCTTCTTCGTCATCTTCACCACTTAAGTCAATAGCTTGTTTTATAAGCATTGTGCAATACCCAATTCGATCTATAAAATGTTCGAACTCAAATTTACTAGCATATTCTAAATTCCTAATGTCAGGATAATCTGGTTTTATTTTCCTAGACCAAGCAGTGATGACCGAAGCATTAATTCCTGCTGCAATTGGTTCAATAAATCCAGAAATAACAAATCCACTTTTACTGTGTAGTTGAAGTGCCGCATCATATATGTTGACAATATCATGTAGAAATCCATTCGCTTCATCTTCATCAGGCCATTTTATAAATCTCTCTGCTCTAAGGGAAATTAATGCTACAGCAAGCTTTTTGACTTCTTCAGCACAATCATCTTTTAATTTTTCTTTTTCATTTTCTGGAGCAAGATTAATAGCTTGTCCAAAGCAGTTGGTTGCTTCTTTAAACCGTAAATCTGCTAGAGTTGACTGCCAGCCTGCAGCTTTACCCTTTTTATAAATTGCCAACCAATTATCTGGTTGAACTTCTACAACTTTTGTATAGTATTCATAGGCTTCGGAGAGATTTCCTCCCTCAGCTGCTAAATCCCCCGTTTTCATCCATTTTTCAATCATATAGGTATTATCAATCCTTACCGCTCTGATTGCCTCTTGCACAACAATCTTGCTTCCACAATACATACAAAAGCCAGTCTCTTTTTCATTATCCAATTGCAAATCTCCAGCACATTGAGGGCATCTAGCTGCAACAAATTGCATAATAGTAACCTCCTATTTCTTACACTTCAAATTTTGAACTAATTCGTTTATTTTAATTGATTTTACTCCAAGGCTATCCCGTTGCTGAGTTAATTTGGAAATCTCTACCTTGTATGTCGTCAAATCTTCTGAGACAAAACCTGCGTTTAGTTAAGAGAGTCTTTCCAACCTTTGCTTGAATGATTATACATTCACATGCTGCAAATTTTGACTGCGCCTTTGCCGCATTGTCTTCCGCTTGATTTCTTCTTATCGACCATAATCTTCTCCTTGATATTCATAACAGCATTCTAGCCGAAAAGTCTCTCTTATTTTTTCACTCTATTTTGTTTTACAGGTTCTGTCTTACAGGTTAAGACACGGTACAATATATTTGTATAATATTACATGACGTAGACAAGGTATTTCATACTATCACAGAATAATAATTCGATCGTTGTAAAAACACTTTGGCAAGCAAATGGATCAAGGAAAATGAATCACAATCAAAATACTGACAGAATTCAAATTTCATTGTATGCGAATGGTCTACATTCTTTGGACCGTGCAACAGACTCTTTTGAGAAATACATTTCTCTTCAAGATGACATTTTACTTCGAGACGCGGTTATTTTCCTACACCATGCTGTTGAATTACTATTGAAACAGGTGTTAGTGAACCACAGTGAATACTTGATATTCGAAGACCTGCGAGATGCTACAAAGAAACAGAGGAAAGCCGAAGAGCTAGGAATTGCTGTATTTTTTCTTGAGAGGTCACCAAGAACGGTTTCCTTTCTTGAGGCTGTGAATCGGGTTCAAGCATTTATAAAACCTCAGGGATTGTCTAATCGGTTAGTCGGTGATCTAGAAAAGCCAAATCTCGTCAGAAACCAACTTGAGCATTACGCAATTGATGCAGATCGAGAGGAAATAATCCAGTTATTCTCAAGTATTCGCAAGCCTTTACTTGATTTTTTTGAGGAATCAATTCCAGAAGTCAAATTTCAGGCAACTTCAGAAAGGCTACGCAAAGCAGTAAATACACCCGCGAAAGCACATAATAAGCTTGAATGGGAGGTCTATAACACACTATTAACTTTTAACAATCAAGAAATTCCTGGCGGATTATTCAACAGAGAGGGATCCATCATTCTGCCAAAATTCGCCAATGTACAGTTACAACCCCGCATTTAAATCCCACGAAGGTCTATTTCTCACTCCAGACATTTACGCAACAAGCAGTACAGAAAATTGGGTTGTTGAGGTAAAAGGGATACTAAGAGCAAACTCAAGTGCTTTACTGCAGGTCCTTTCATATGCTCAAGCCTCAGGAGCAAGGCCCTGGATTGTCGTATTTTCAAACATTGAGAATGATCTACGTGAAAAAGCCCAATCTATTCGTGTAATGCTTACCGGATTAAATGAATGGGAAGAATTAAAAAAAAATTTTACATTAGAGCATGAATTCATTTGTCTGGCGTACTATAATAGTAATATTACATATTGAGATAATTCTTAGGGTTTCCGTGACCTGCCCTCGCTTCCGCACGCACCTGATCCGATCGCCAGAAGCAAGCAAACAGCGGGCTGACCGCTTGATATCGCCTTTGTCCAACGCCTTGTTCGGGTGACTGCGACTAACCACTGGGCCGGACGCAAGTGCCGGAAACCGCCAGCGAGATGGCAGCACCCGCCAGGATCGAACCCCAACGGGCACCGGGCTCGCTGCATGAGCCCACTAAGAGTGCGGATGGAAGTGAGGTGAATGGGTATTGGTTGAAGGCATACTGCAGCTCGGCCGCCACGTCGACCCTTGACAAATCAGGCCTTCTCATGGAAGTTGTTAGGCCGCTCATTGCATCGCTATTCCACTATGCTGATGGCTTGCGCGTGCGGAAAAGGAAGGCAGGCATGGAAGGCAAGTGGCTGACCGTTCCCTCCGGCATTTGCAGCTGCACCGAAATTTGCCGGTACGTCTCCACCGATCGCGCTGGCCGAAACATGCGCCGTGACAATATCGCGGCGACCGGCTTCTTCAGCAAGCTCGGGAAACCTGCGATCTCAAAGAAGTTCTCCACCTCCTGCTTTGTAGCGTCTGATGTGGCATCCGCTACCAACAGCTCGCCGCCCGGCTTTAGAACGCGCCAGCACTCGCCGAAACCCTTTAGTGGATCAGGCCAGTGCTTCGCCGATCCAAAGCTGTAAACCACCTCGAAGCTGGCGTCTGAAAAAGGGAGCGCCTGGGCGTCAGCAACCTCGAACTGAATCGCACACCCCCTGCTGCGGGCGCGCTGGCGAGCGCCGGCGATCATCCATTCGGACAAGTCGATGCCTGTGAGGCGGAGGTGGGGATACCGTTCCTTCATGCGGATAGCGGCTTGGCCACCTCCGCAACCGACATCGATCAGACTCCGATCTCTCGTCTCGGCGAGGATCCCCACCAACTTGCCATACTCGAGGATGTAATCGTGCAAGTTTAGGGCACGATCACCAATTAAGGTGTCGTGCGCCCAAGCTTGAACACGGGAGTACCTTCCAGGCATGCTCTCATTGGTCATTCCTTCACCTCGACGATATGAGCGGCCTAACGCCCAGCATCAGCTGCAGCGCGAAGCACTGTCAGTTGCATGCATTTGTTATATTCTGTTCTTATCAATCTCATAGGTCTTAAGGTCTTGCATCCATCGCCATAACATTGTAAACAGACGGAAGTGTGGTCAATCTCTTTGAATGATCCAAATCGTTAAGTTGCCTTCCTGTGATTCTTTCCCACTCTTGGATATCAAAAACCATACGATGAAGAACGTCTCCAAGATCAACTGTTTTGAAAACACGCAACCATTCAGCGTTGTCTATTGGTAAAACAATTTCAGGTAAGACTGAAAAGAGTATCTTGCTAGCTCCTACTAGTCCGTAGGATGTTTCCCCCATTGTGAAAGGTAGAAGCTCTTTTGTGATTAGCCAGATTTCCTCTATCAATCCTTTACGCTCTTCGACGCTTAGCTCCAATATATATCTATCCCTGGGCAAGCCGCTTTTGCGCACTGAATTGTTTATTTCTTTCAAGTTGGCTCCAACTGCATCCCAACAGCTACGTAATTTCTCACTACAGTTCTCATGGAAGGGCCCGCTTCTGGTCATTCCAAAATTTGATAATATACGAGATGCACATTTGATGAATACTTCGCCGTTGTTGTCTAAGACCTTGGAATTATTGATTATTTCCTTTATCGCATTACTATAACATTGCCTAAATGAGATAATTCTTTCGCTTATCTCGATAGGACTTATCGCATGACCCTTTACATCAAATAGTATTTCACTAAGGCTCATTTTTGCCTCTGTTGGAGTAGTGTGATCTCAAGAATATAACGGGTTGATCACCCAACATCTTACTGCTCTATTTCAACCATACGCACACTATACGAATCAATTTTGAGATATTCGACGGATATAGTCTTCCTAGAGAACATTATCAACACTAAATCAAGGTATAGTGTAATTTATAGGAGCGTATCCCTAAATATATCGCGATAAATGATTATATCAATAACTATCAACCCCCAAAACACCCCCGCCCATTTGAGACGTGGTTATATATGATGTTGGCCAACATCAAAAGTGAACATGGGGGGTGCAAAAACAACTAAATAGCCGATCCTTGATGCTGGTGACCCCGCGAGCACCGCCTGGGCACCAGGGGAGCGGAGTGCAGGTACCCGTGCGGCCTTCACCCCGTGACATAATGCACGGCTTTTATCCATGGCCTTCTCTCGATTGAGAGGCGGGCTTTTTTGCTTTAAGGAGATTGACCTGACCCCCAAATATGTACCAGTCACATTGTTAGACTAACTTGCTGAATATGAGAAGGTTGAATCACAACAGCAGCTGGAGATGGGGGTTTGTAACCCAGGGAGCTGTGTGGTCTAACCATGTTGTACTGAATCCTCCAAATTTCTATTAGAACCTTTGCCTCCTTTTGACTCTAATCCTAGCTTGTGTTTTGAACCGGTTTTTGGTTGCAGGTCAGTTAGAATTATTTAAACACCATATCGCTCGGCGATATATCCGCGCCAATTTGCATCAATTATTCCAACACTATCAACTTGAACCATTAACTCTTCCACAGTAATATGGCCCATTTTATTGTCAGCGCACAAAGACATATTCCAAAGATCGATTACATTTTGTGTATCTTGTTGGATCATGGGTTGAAGGTGTTTTGGGATTTGGTGTAAAGATTTATTGCCGGCGAAGTCCATCGAAACGACTTCAAATTGATCAACAATATTGGATTTTTTTAAGTAGGTACCCAACAGGAATTGGCGCATCAACTGGTAGAGTGGTCCTTGAAAAGGACAACCTTGCACCGCTGAGAATTCCTGAAGCGATATTCCAGCCTTGTCAAAGTGCTCCCAGTATCGCCTCGAACGATGTCGTTTACCACCAGTTAATTGGCAATGATAAGCGGGATTACTAGACTGTGTGGTAGTAAGCAATCTGCATTTTGTTTTATCTTGATTATTCCCATTACGAAAAGCACCGCAAACACCGAAATTATGCTCAGTATACTTCCACTCTATTAATGTGTCATGTCTTTCCAGTTCGTCGTCATTCCAGAAAATCGCAGCGTCTATACTGGTACGATTTTGTCCACGTTTTCCACCAAGTGGTTCGCCTAACCACTTGGTAGCTTTAATTGGACCAGTGTACTCAAATTCGATCCCGGTCACTGCACCCAATCTAAGAAGTAACGGTTGAAGTATTCTGGTCGCAAGTGGGAGGTCTAATCGAAAAGGGAAAAGGAAATTAAAACAAGCTACCTGAGAGCTTTTTAGGTTGAGAGCCTCAGTATGGAGAGCAATATTTTTATTTTCCAGATATAGGAGAATCTTTTCAGCAATTGGTTCGTAATATACTTTTCTCACATTTCCATTTGGCAAAATATGAGGGTAAGTATGTTGGGGTTGTTTGGCAAACTTCCCATTACCCAACTCTGGCCAATATTTGTTTTTAAATTCTACTTGCCGAAGAATTTCCCGTTGTTCAAAATCGTTTTGTCGAAAAAACCAGCTTGTATCTCCATTTTCTTTCCCAGGAAGCACATGATTAATACTTTCAGACATAATTGTTCCTCCAAACACACTGCCTAATCATCACTTATATTATCAATCTTAGTGTAAAAACCAATGAAAAACTGATTTCTAATTTTACCTGTAGATTTAGAATCCGCCGGTTTTTCGATTAATTGCTAAAAAAATATAAGGTGGAAATCAAACGTAGGACAATGCAGTAATGGTGCAGTTAAAACCCACAGCCTATCCGTGTATAATCATATTATGTAAAGGCTGGAAAGACTCTCTTAGTAAAACGCGGGTTTTGTCCCAAATGTTCTTACGAGTTACAGATTGCTAAAACATTGTCATCAACCAGTGATGGGAAAATTTAAATGATTGATTCTGTCGTTTGGAAAGAAAAGCTAGAACAGGATTTGCGATCACTGAAAAAACGAGCAACGCAGCAACGATGGTCAATTCGCTCGATGGTATTATTTGAGCGTGAGTTAATATTACTTTTCTGCGCGATACGGTGTTTGATTGAAGCGGGAAAACTCACTGACAGTTTAGTACAACGTGAATATGAGTGTCTAGCATATCCAAATAAGGGTGAAATTGTAGATGATCGCACAAAATATTGGGTAGAAGAAAATTACGATCTTGATGAAGGAGTTAGAAACAAAATTTCTTTAAGATTTCTTGCTAATCAATTCGTTCATGCTTATGTAATCTACCCTGATTTTTGGATAAGCGAAGAGATTAGCGGGGTACTGGTTTGTTCTGACTGGGAAAAATACAATTCTCTACTTCAATTATCTTTTAACGTGTTGATAAGAATAGTAGAGGATGTTAAAACGGATGAAGTAACGGAAATTATTTTCGAGCGCGATAAAAAAATTGGTGAGATGCGCCAAGTAATAGTAAGTTGAATAAGATTAGGTTTTCGGGCAACCTAACCCCGCGTATTGTGTCCTGAAAGCTATCGTCTGTAAGTCGGTCAAAGTCCTATCCTGGTAACGGTCAGGCGGTCAGGGGCAGGCATCCAGTGCAGCCGGGTGACTGGTTGTGCTGAAGCGATGTAACTTCCTGAGAAATGAAAGCAGAACAGCAGTCCGTAACATAAAGTGAATCTTGCAGCGTCTAAAGGTTAGCCCTGAAAAGGGAGCAAGAGGGAACCGCACTTGTCATGTAAAAGCGAAGGCCAAGGAAGCGGCGAAGAACCCGAAAGAGCAACCGCGAAGGAACCTCCGGCGTAGGGAGAACGGGATGTTGGCGATGCAGACCATCGTAGAAAGCCGCAGGAAGAAGGTTGTCGGAGAGCCGTATGAGGGAAAACCTCACGTACGGTTCGAGGTGGCAGGGAATTGAAACCAAGATATGGTGGTAGTATTTAGGCACTCTCACAAGGAAACGGAAAGCAACAAGCTGCTCCACCTAAGTCTCAGGCGCCATTCCCTTACCCTACCGGTTGACCCGGCTTCGCCGGCGGGTAAGCAGCGTGATTTTCCAAAATTGGTTACGAGCAAAGGATGGCTTGGGCTAAAAACGCCAGTCAATTGATACCCCCGTTGGGCCGCATGGAGAAAATTATGTCGCATCTTCTCGACCTCCAAAGTGTATTTGAAAAGTTGATTCTTCTCCAACACTTTGCTCATGGAAGTGAGCAGTATTGCCGAGAGCGGTTGGTTGGATCTGAGTACGATATTGGGGATGGAGCACTCGACGAGTATTGGAGTTGGGTAAAAGGCATTGTAAGTTCCTACACCTTGGAATGTGGCATTCGTCTGCGAGTACTTCTAGACACCTTCACAGGTAGACCCGAAGCAGATAAAATCGTCAGTCTAGATTTTGCTGCGCGATCTGGGGTGGTAATCGGGCAAGTTGTCGAAGGGAAGTTCGAGCTAACGCTCAGAGAGACATGTAACAAAATCATTCATGCGAGGAAAGTGATCACCGTGTGGACAACCGGAATTGCAGGCGATGTCACGTTCAAGCATTGGAGCGGCGACCTCGACCTGTCGGGAATCAAAGGAGGCAAGAATTGGCGACTTCTTCTGCATATCTCACCTTGGGCTAGATGTGTTGAACAGTTTTTAGAAGAAGCTGAATCAGCCGAATTGACCGTTTACGTAGGACAAGATTGGTACTAGAGGTTGAAAGAGGGCGCATTCGACTTACCATGTGATTAGGCACTTGACGGCCCAGCACTGGCTGCAGTGGACGGGGCTTCGCCCAAAGGGAATCGGCACGATTTGCAAGCAATTGCTCTGGTTGGAGAAGGCTCCGAGCAAGAGCCGCCCAACAGCTGATGGAACTGTTATACTGCCCTGGTAGGTATAACGAATCTACACTAATGAATATCACCCCGAATGGTGTAACTTCAATTACGTTTTCAGCAATTCAGCGAAATGGAATAATGATAGGGAGTCAAATTGATTCTTGATTAAAGACAACACCTCTAATATATGATCAATTCGTTTGCTCATTAATCTAATCTCCGTGTAACTAATTCATAATTTGCATCTACTTATTGATTAATATTATCAGCGCAATATAGATGGCTATGTTCCTAATGAAAATTTGTTTGGCTACTGTCTTGTTCGTATTCATAGAATTATTACTTCCACATATCCAGATACACCAAAGTCTTGTATGCTTGAATCTGTCCTTCCTAACAGACACTTCACGATACACTTTGTTCATATGAAGATGATTAATCTTCAATGTATTACAGTATGGGTTTGGGTTATTAATCCTTATTATCTCCGCTTAATCAATAAAGCAAATCCTTGTAACCCTACATTTTCTGGAACTGAAAAAGGGAAGGCTATTTGCCCACCTTTCCTCAACACCTCAGGTGGTTTATTCTTAAAATCCCATAATTTAATATCTGCTGAACTCTTTATTTTTGCTGTTCCTGCTACCTGAATTTCACGACTTGTGTGTGGTTCAATAGTATGCAGAATGATTGATAAGCAACTATGACCATTCTTATCTTTTAAGAATAGTAGTGTGGAATTAGGAGAAATTGTTGCAAAACTTACTGGTTCATTGATACGAGTTGTTGGATGGTCAAGTTCAACATCAATAGTATTAGAGTTTAGATTTGGTGGGTTAAGTGTTAATTTAATCTGTAATGAATATATGGGATCAATTCCAAGATTAGTGATTCTCAAAGGAGTTTTGACCGCCCATTCACCTGAATGAAGACGAATTGTTGATGGTGTGATAGAGGCAGTTATGCCGGTGTACGTTTTGTGGGATTCACTCGGAACTATAACATCCATAATCTTCATAACCACTTCATCAAGTCCCTCAGAAGTTTTAGCAGCATAACGGTCCGTTAGAATGGGCGAGTATCTAAGAATATCATTTCGATCAATGTTATGCCAAATTGGTAAGATAGTTTTTTCTCCATCTTTCTCTTTGGCAAATAATCCATCAAGTTCATTCTGAGGCCATTCTTTTTCAAAGAAATTTGGACTCATTATTACAACACCAAATCTAGAATTAGCTAGACCTTTATCTATGGTACGACGAAGCGAATCTCCTAACTTGAGAGAATACTCGTCGTACCATACATCGATCCCAGCATTAAATAAGCTTTTGGCTAAAGGGCGAGCTAATTCTTTTTTATCTTCGCTCGCGTGACAAATAAATACATCAGGCATAATTAGACTCTCGTGAAAGCTGATAATTGGATTCCTAAATAATTACATGGTCTTTCTTTTCGAAATATCGTAGATGTTGATTTTCAAGGTTTGTCATCGAGATGAATTTTGAGGTAAATTTTGTCATCAATCTTGATTCTTCTTGATTCTGTATTAAGTATTTCAACTGCAATCTTGGAATTAATTAAGGTAAGTTATTTATCTAAAGTTAATAGTACTTTCCTCACTGAGGAAACAAACTCACCAAATAACGGCTTTGTATGCCTTCTTCCTCGTTTTTTCAAGCTGTCAAACATTTTGTGGCGAAGACCTTCGCTAAGCTCTAACTGTACTCCTTTATGAAGGCGACCCTTATTGCAGATATTACTAGTGTATTTACCTGAATGGTTGCTTTCATCTTTAACTGCACAAATTTTAGATTCATTCACGGTCTCAAATATTTGGTCAATGAAATCCCCATGTAGACCACCAATGTTCACTTGTTCACTTTTATCATCACACCCATGAATAGTCACTACTATGTCCGATTGCTTGGCGAGATTGAGACATTTGGGTTCATCAAAGTGTGTGCTGGTGATGTGAAGCACTTCGTTTCCTCCACTCTTAATTCCTTCAAAACGATAAAGTGACATATGCCCTCCAGCTATCGCTTTCGCAATTTCGGATGTTCCCGGTTCGATACCCCCGCCATGAATTGCCATAATAACAATGGGAGAATCCTGTTCATTAACCAAAATCTTAAAGTCTCTGCCTTCAATCTCCTTTTTAGCAAGATTAGAAAAGTCAATATATTCATCTTCCTGATACATCATCTCCTCCAAATCCCTACTCTAATTGTTAGTCATCTGGATATCCAGATCCTAGTCATGGGGAAATTTGACAAGCATATATTCTTGGGTTAAAAACATTTTAGTTATGTTATGAATATTTATTGGTGTCAAAAATAATTAAGCCATGTCGATCTCCCTAAAAAACATAATAACATATAGTGGATATTGAAAAGATTAAATCAGATGGAGGCATGGTAATAATTGATTTTAGATAACATCAAAAGTGAACATGGGGGGTACAAAAACAACTAAATATCCAATCCCTGATGCCGTTGACCCCGCGGGCGCCACCTGGTGGGCACCAGGGGAGTGGGGTGCGGGTAGCTGACCTTCCCCCAAAATATGTACCAGTCACAATGTAAGTCCGACCTGGTGAATTTGAGTAGGATGAATCACAAAAATGGTGGGGCTGGTGGTTTGTAACCCAGTGAGCTGTGTGGTCTAACCTTGTTGTAGTGTTTCCTCCACATTTCAATTAGAACTTGTGCCTCCTTTAGCGAATAGAAGATTTCTCTGTCTAAGAGTTCATCTCTCATCTTGCCATTAAAGGATTCGATGTAACCATTCTCCCACGGACTGCCAGGTTCGATAAATAAAGGTCTGACAGACATCCTGGATAAGAACTTGCGTACCTTCTTGTCTATAAACTCCGAGCCATTATCTGAACGGATATGGACCGGTACTCCTCATTCAAGAAACAAATCCAATAACACATCCAGAACATCTTTGTGGGTCAATCTTCGAGCTACTTTTGCAATCAAACACTCCCGAGAGTATTCATCGACCACATTCAGAATGCGGAAAGGAACCCCGTTGTGGGTTCGATGCTGCATGAAATCATAGCTCCAGACATGTTTGGGGAATTCTGGTTTCAGTCTCACGATCAAATCATCATTGAGCCTTAATCGACCTCGTTTGGGCTGTTTTTGGGGGGCAGGTCAATTCCATGCGATATTTTTTGGAATCATTGACGGTACCGGGTAGAGAGAATAGTTTTCAATTAAGGATTTCGCCAAAGACAATTAATTACATGGATACAAGAAGTCAAAACTATTAAATATAGCTTTCTATATGATTCCTGATCGATTCTATCTTCCCAAGCAAGGCTATGTGCCAATACATTTCGCAACCAAAAAGTCATTAAAATTGAATCTTCAATTACCTCTTTCCGTTTTTTTAATTCAGCTAATAATTTCCCCAATGTACTTATACCAGTACTTTTACTGGCGAAATCGCCTGGCAAATTTATTTCCATTTTTTTCTGATAATATGCTATCAACTTTCCCAAATCTTTCTTTTGATCTTCATGCTTTGACTTAGGATTGGGATTTCGGTTTAATAAGCTCTCAAATAATACACAACCTCTAGAAAGGTGCATCAATAATGGTTCTGAAGTTCCCTTTTTGACTCCAAGATCAAAATGTTCATTTCTAAAATCCCACTCAACCACGAAGGTAATGAATGTGGTGAGTAACGTTCGAAGTCCTGGATCATCTTTATTATCCAACACGTACTCAAAAAAACATCTCGCATATCCTGGATATTTATTATGAGTATATCTTTACCTTTTGTAATTTCATTGTTGTAATAATCGATAGATCTCTTTACTTTGGTTTCAACAAATTGTGTTTCTAACTGAGCGGCATTGCGCGGCTCGTTACCTCTTAGCATAAAAAATAAACGAGTCGGTCCTTCTTCTTTACCTTCAAATTTTAATTCCTCTGAGAGTGCTGCATCGAAGAAAGAAATCGCAGTTTGATAATCGCCAAGATTGTATGATGTAATCCCAATAAAAAAATATGGGTGACCTTTGTGGATTTTTTCAAATCCTTCTTTATCAATCTGCTTGCATGTCCTCAACAATTTGAACATCCTTTCACGCAACATATGATATTGGTTGTTTCTTAGCAGTTCTATCGGTTGTGGGTTGTAGATATTCCAAAATTTGGTGGCATTTTCTTTATTTTCAACTGCATCTTTGAATCGACTTTTAAATTCTTCGGCACCTGATATTATGTCCACAATATTCATAGTTTGATCCTTTCCACAATCTTACATTTTCTAATCATCCAAAAACTCAGTCGAATAATCTACTCTGCAGCAATGAACACGTCAAATATCCCCACCCATAACCAAAATCTCCTACCATAAGTCCAGAAGTTATTAAGGGCAAATCCTTCAGAATTGCTTGTAGATACTCCAGCTCAAATTTAATGCGGTCCAGAAAACCCTGCATTCTCTCCATATTCAAATCCGTTAATTCCTTTGACACATCTAATATTTATGTCTTGCGATATGAGTCAGATCATTATGGAATTTTCTATATCTAAAATCCATATTTATTATTTAGTTGTTCAGTTAACCAAGGCAGTATGTAGTTGTTTCTTAAAAACTTGATAATACTTTGCCAACTATATTTTCTCAGGATTGTTGGTTTTTTAAGAGCATTTCTAGTTTCTTCATAAGAAATCAACCCCTTACTCCCAGATTGAAATGCAGGATTTCGCTCATCGTAAATAACTATCACGTGCCCTTTTTCATCTGAAATATTACCTACAGAATTGACACATGCCGCGAGAACATTGCGGACTAGCTGATAGTTCTTGTTTACTGGACAGGGAAAAATATCTTTAGTGCTTTGCCAGTTGAATAAAACTGGAATGAACTTCCAATACAAGACTCCAATTTCGGTTAAGGAGCATTTTTCTTTTCGGCCTCTTTGATTACTATAGGTACCATTACAAAAGTCGGTTTCATAATTAGAAGCAGAGGGCGTTAATCGTGGTCGAGAGCATGAGCCAACTTCTGATTCTGTAAACTTACATTCGATTGCAACTTGATGTCTTCCAGATATAAAACAATCTAGACTTGTTGGGCGAGGTTCTCCAAGATAATTGATTTTGTATTCCATGTAAAAGTTTTCGGGGGATATCTTTGCATCGCCGAATAACGGCAATCCACTTTCATCTACTAGGTCAGCTAAGTGGCTCAAGTAACCATAAATTGCTAAATTACCGAATACACTTTGAGCCAATGCTTGTGAACTGTTCATACTGCGAAACCACTTATGTCTTTCTCCCATTGGTATAAATCTAAGTAAAAGTCTGATTTCTTCTTGACTTGCACCAGGGTTTGTGATCACGTTTTTTCCAGCTTGATGCCGGCAAAATACTGGAGGTCTACCATCTGGAGCATGTGGCCGGTCAAAGTAAACCCCCACTTCGGGAAAATTGGTCGTTTGGTAATTCCAATACCGTTTAACCAACTTCTCTTTATAGTCTGCCATATCTAGTCCTCCGGTTTTTTATTGATCAGACAACTCAAGTTCAGCAGCGCCAATTGCTACAAACTCAAAAGCGGTCGCATAATAGTGATGCAGGTCATCCAAAACGTTTTGATTATCAGGTTGATTGCCTATATGCAACTTAAACCAATCACCAAAGTAGACCATGAAATCTGTATCTGCCAGGCGAAGGATATGCCCTGCCCATAGCATATAGTAAAGATTAAATCGTTCTCCGGGACCATTAGGATTTAAGTGATGACTGTAACACAAATCACGGTAGTTCTTTCGAAAGACTCCATTCATCACATTCTTCCAAATAATTTCATAGTCATAAATCGGGAACAATTTCGGGTTGAAGAAATGGGTAAATTTTGCTACAGGCATCCAGGGATACTCCCGCGCAGGTTTTAGATCACGCAATTTATCTAGAGCCTCTATTATTTTTTCACTTTCGGGTGATGGATACTGGAGTGTGACCAATGTCAAAGTATTATTACGTGTGCAATCCATGCATTCTTTATTAAGCGCGTCGAATGTTTCGTCAGCAGACCAATAACCGGCTCGGGCATTCCTGAAAATCTTCCAATATCGTTTCAGGTTATTGTAAACCGCATAAAATGATTCTCGCCTTATTCCCTCTGGAAGTGATTGATCAAAGGCAACCTTTGCCCAGTTATACATTTCTAGTTTATGGTCGATTCCCCAATCACGTTCTTCAGCAACTTTCGCATAACTAGCCAAGGCGGCTTTATAGAAAGGGTATCTGAAATACTGATCAAGCATAGTTTCCTCTCATTAGATGAATTAATCCAATTAATTGCCCAAATTGTTTAGGTACTTGATAGGTTATGATCTGCCCTCAAATATGTTCCAGTCACAATGTTAGACTAACTTGCTGAATTTGCAAAGGTCGAATCACGACAGAGGTTGAGGGTAGAAAGTGCGATTGTTTCCGATAGAGAGTAATCTAAAATATTGTATGATGTAGTGCGCTGGTTGCGATTCTAAGCGATTAATTTGGTTATAAGGTGTCTTTGTTATTATTCGATTATTAGATCGTTTCTTGCTTGACTTTCTCTCGTAATAATGCTATAATAATGGTACTGATATATCACGAAAATAGGTACTAACATTGTG
>Ga0209986_10001999_pt1 | contig 19056 bp, 14 predicted proteins | sample BlataG_FD_183168 | JGI IMG/M metagenome (GOLD analysis project Ga0209986, IMG submission 183168) | Deep subsurface microbial communities from Black Sea to uncover new lineages of life (NeLLi) - Black_00105 metaG (SPAdes) (version 2) | ecosystem: Environmental > Aquatic > Marine > Oceanic >... | reverse complement strand
ATTCCAACATTCCATTATTCCATAACTCCTTATGTCCTTTCTTTCAATTGAACTGATTAGTTACAAGAAATTTATTGAAAAAAATATTAACTATTTCGTTTACAGCCTGGAATAGGTGAGTTTTAACTGTATTTTATTTGAATTTTCTCCATTCGACAGAACAACCCTGTAAGGAGAAATGTTACTATTACCAACAAAAAGATATATAGTTAGGTCATCCGTTTTTTCCAGAAGAAAATCCTGTAAATGAGTGGTAATTTTAAAATGGTACAAACCATTTTCTTCATCCAGCTTTCCGCCAAAATAATCATCTCCCAGAAAGGCATCGGTAACAAATATAAAATCGTTGTTTTCATTCATGGTTTTTAATTCCAGTTTTTCAGGAGGTGGAAACATTTCAGAAAACGGATCATAAGAAGATAAACCGACTATAATTTCTGCATTATTTATAGCAACCGGCATGGAGTCCCTCCACGATTCCAAAAAAGACAAATCAATGAGTGTATAAACACCCCCCATACCCATGGCGTATATTACAGTGTCATGAATCGAATCATCGAGATGGGATATCCTGTAGGCAACATCGGCAGTCTCATAATCATGTGAAAAACGGTTTATTCTGACACTCGATTCATTGATTACAAAATCATATGAGATTGTATCGGTGTCGGTATGATAATATATGGTCAGTTTGGAATAAGAAGACAAAAGATTTAAATTAACAATGCCACCACCTTCCAAAACATTTTCGGAAGTAACATAGATCCCCTTGAATGTTTCCAGAAATTCCTCCTGATGTTCATAATTTCCAGAATCAACAATTTCCTGTGCGATGGAAACATCAAGTTTAACGCTTACCAATGTATCATTTGGCTGGAAGGTTGTAGTACCGATCAAAGACTCATTCAATATTCCTTCCAAACTCAAATTGGAATAATATAAGGAATCCTTATAAAAATTTTTAATAAGTTTATAAACCTCCAGTATTTGCATTGTTTCTCCGTCACCATAGAAACCATCCGTAAGAAGAAAAAGCACAAGAGAATCGGCAACCGGATCAGTACCAAAGTCCTTCGGTTCGGATAACCTTGCCTGGGTAATAAAATCAGCCTTACTGGTACCAAAAACCGGATCTACTTTACTTCCAAGCAAGGCTCGCCCCATTTTATCAGAACGTAATGAATCTGCAGAATATGTATAGGCATCAAGCGTAAAATCATCGGCATATTTTACATTTATTTTTTCACTTGGGGGCATAATATTACCTCCGAGATTACTGGCTTCATTTTCACATCCGGTAAGGAAAGCAAAAAACAGAAAAACCGCAGGGTTCGCGGTTATTAGTGTAAGTACTTTAAAAAATAATGATTTGAAAAAACTATACGGATTCAATAACATCGGAAGATAATATTTCATCATAAAACCGCGCATAAGCATCAACATAATCTTTCTCATTTTGATATTCCAAAACGGGCATTTTTCTTTTGTTTATAAAATCCCGAATATTCGGGTTAATATTTTCACTGGCAATAATCGCGCCATCCGTTTTCGAGAGAGCTAGTTTACTCAAATTAATATAATTCGGATTTCGAATTAAGGCAATATCCTTATCCAAAACCCCATCTATTAAAAGCTTATTTCTAAAAGAAGATTTTAATGGTTTTTTAAAATCATTCTCATAAACCGAATACACTACTTTTGTATGGTTAAATATGGGATCATCCCTGTAAGCGGTCTTAATATACATTGGTATCAAACTGGCCATCCAGCCATGACAATGGACCAGATCAGGTGGCCACCTGAGTTTTTTGACGGTTTCAAGAACTCCCCTGGCAAAGAATATTGTCCTTTCATCATTATCGGTGAATTCTTTGCCATCTTCATCAGAAAAAATAAATTTTCTTTGAAAATAATCTTCATTATCAATAAAATAAACCTGCATGCGGGCTGATTGAATTGAAGCAACCTTAATGATCAATGGATGATCGGAATCATTAATGATCAGGTTCATCCCGGATAAACGAATTACCTCATGAAGCTGGTTCCTTCTTTCGTTGATCGTGCCAAATTTAGGCATGAAGGTCCTTATTTCCTTGCCGCGCTCCTGAATACCCTGGGGAAGATAACGTCCGATAACGGACATTTCACTCTCCGGCAAATAGGGTGTAATTTCTTGAGTAACAAATAATACCTTAAGTTTTTCCATCAATCCATCCCCGCTTGTAAATACTGTGCAAAATTAATAAAAATATTCATATTCTTATAAACAATGCCTTTCAATTCTCCGGATATGATTTAATATTAAGCATTTTGCCAGTGTCTACCTGCCTTTTGCAGATTTATTATAACCTGATCTATTACTCAATTTTAGATCGTTTCGTTTGGTTCGGTTGAATTTTTCAGGTTTCATTATAACTTTGCAAGGTAATTTTCAGATGATGATCATACACGACCAAATTAAATTTCTGACCGATGAAATTAATCATCTTCGATCAGATGGAAAGAAACTGGGTTTAGTGCCGACCATGGGGGCCTTGCACGAGGGACACCTCTCATTAGTGAAGCATTCATTCAGGGATAACGACCTCACTGCCGTAAGTATTTTTGTAAACCCCATACAATTCAACAACATAGAAGATTTAAAAAAATATCCGAGAGATCTCCGAAAAGACCTGGAAAAACTGGGTAAGCTCTTAAGACAAAATGACCTTGTTTTTACTCCTGATGTAAATGAAATGTACCGGGACCCGGTTACTCATATTTTCGATTTCGGTAATCTGGACAAAGTTATGGAGGGCAAATACAGGAAGGGACATTTTAACGGAGTGGCCATTATCGTAAGCAAACTTTTAGAAATTTTCCAACCCGATAAAGCATATTTCGGACAGAAAGATTTTCAACAACTGGTTATCATCAAGTCTTTGGTTAAACAACTTGATTTACCTGTTACCATTGTTTCTTGCCCAATCGTCAGGGAACATGATGGCCTGGCAATGAGTTCAAGAAATGTTTTACTTTCGGAGAAACAAAGAAAAGAAGCTGCCTTAATCCCTGAGACCCTTTTTTCAGCCGTTCAAAAATCAAAAAGCCTGAGTGTAAAAGAATTAAAAAGATGGGTGATAAAGAGAATAAATAATAATCCTGAATTAAGGGTGGAATATTTTGAAATTGTCGATAATATCGAATTATTTCCGATAAAAACATGGGAAGAAAAAAAGGAGAAATACGGCTGTATTGCCGTAAACGTTGGAACAGTTCGTTTAATTGATAATGTAAAATTTCCGGAATAGATCGAAAAATAATATTAAAATATCATTTTCCTTTTTATTTTTGTACTAAAATAAAATTAATACACCATGTTTATCGAGTTAGTTAAATCCAAAATTCATAAGGTAACGGTTTCGGTGGTGAATTTGCAATATGTGGGGAGCATTACGATTGATGAAGATTTGATGGATGCCGCCAATATTGTTGAAAACGAGAAAGTTCAGATAGTAAATGTTAATAACGGTGAACGACTGGAGACATATGTAATCAAAGCAGAAAGAGGTTCCGGTAAGATTTGCATGAATGGTCCTGCTGCCCGGAAAGCTGCCGTTGGCGATATCATAATTATTATTTCCTATGCATTACTGGATGCCAATGAGGCCAAATCCTTTAAGCCAAACATAATATTTCCTGATACGGCTACCAATAAACTCATTTAGTTAACTCCTTGAAAAAAAGATTTTTAAAAATCCCCCATTACCTGGTATTCCTTACCCTGGGAATCCTGTTGTTATATTTCGCCTTTAGAGGAATAAACCTTAATGAACTCCTGATTGGTTTAAAAAGTGCAAATTATTCCTGGGTTTTCTTATCTCTTATTTTCGCCTTTTGGGGATTTCTTATCCGGGCTTACCGGTGGAATCTGTTGATCGAACCTTTAGGATATAATCCTAGCCTGAGAAACACTTTCTATGCTGTGGCGATTGGTTATCTGGCAAATTTTGCACTACCCAGGTTAGGTGAAATCACCCGCTGCGGCACGTTGAATAAAACGGAAAACACTCCTTTCGACGCTTTGTTGGGAACAGTTATTGTTGAACGTGTAATCGATGTTATAAGCCTGTTTTTACTTGTTCTCCTTATTTTTTTTGTAAAAATGGAATTTTTCGGGAACTTCCTGAAGGAATATATATTTCTTCCCCTGATTCGAAAATTTTCCGGCTTTTTTGATTTTTCCCTTTTATCTTTGCTGGTTTTCTTTGGAATCACCCTTATCATTGGGGCTACATACTTTGCATTTAAGGAAAGGCTTTCTAAAATGAGCCCTTTTCAAAAAACAAATAAAATGTTATCAGGTATTGTATCGGGATTAAAAACGGTTTATAAACTAAAAAAAAGAAGAACTTTTTTATCACTTACCATATTACTTTGGGTGGTATATTTTTTTATGACCTGGATAGTGGTATTTGCTATTCCTGCAACTTCTCATCTGAAACCACTGGACGGTTTGTTTCTTTTGATTATCGGAAGTTTGGGAATGGCAGCGCCCGTACAAGGTGGAATAGGTGCATTTCACTGGATTGTTTCCCTGGGATTAACCCTTTACGGTATTCCAAAAAGTGACGGGTTGGTTTTTGCCACCCTGTCTCATGAGTCTCAGGCTATTTTTATTGTTCTTCTGGGTAGTTTTTCTATTTTTATGCTCATTCTGAAACGAAAAAAAAGAACATAGCTTCGCAAAGTAATTAATAAGGTTAATACTACTTATATGAAACTGCTAAATTTGAATGATTGTGGAATAAGGCTGTCCAAAGGACTCCTGCGGAGAGGCTGAGGCTAAGGCTAAGGAAAAAAAGAAAATAAAGAAAAATTAAATCAAGAGTCAAAAGAGGTAATAGGTGAGTAGGTATACCGGCAAGATATAAACAGGTAAAGACACATTACTATGATATTAAATATGTTATAAATCAGAAGGTTAAGTATAAATAATAAATAACAAATGAAGAATACCTTGAGATTAAATAATAAGGTAAAATATGAGTAAGCTTTATATCTGATAAATAAAAAACCTTAGCCTTAGCCTTAGCCTTTTATAAGAATAAGTTATATTTTTTACACATAACTTATTGTAAATCAATAAATAATTTTAAACTTAGCCCCGATGGCTATCGGGGCGATCTCATGAACGAAGAGAATAAATTCTGATACATACATAATCAAATTTTACAGAGATGGACAAACTGGAATGGATTAAATCGAAAATTATATCATGGGAAGAATTAAACCATTATCTTTCTATTTATCGATTTAAAGAGCAGAAAATTATTTTTACAAACGGTTGTTTCGATCTTATACATCGTGGACATATTGAATATTTAGCCCGGGCAGCAAATCTTGGTAGCATCCTAATCATTGGTTTGAATACTGACGACTCGGTAAAAAAAATTAAGGGTCCGGGCCGTCCTATTCAGGATGAGTATTCAAGAGCCATGATTCTTTCATCAATGTGTTTCGTTAATCATGTTGTCTTGTTTGAGGAAGAAACACCCTATGAACTAATCAAGTCTGTTCAACCCGATATCCTTATTAAGGGGGGTGATTATAAACCGGAAGAAGTGGTAGGTTACGACCTGGTTAAAGCCAGGGGAGGACAAGTTATTATCATTGATTTAATCAAGGGGCTTTCCACAACAGGGATCATAAATAAATTATCTTCCCGGCCGGAAAAACGGAAAAAAAACAAATAACACCGAAAAAGTTTTTCCTGATATACCTTATACAATTATTAAATGGCAAAAAGCAAGACCGTTTTTTTATGCCAGAATTGTGGTGTGGAATCACCCAAATGGATTGGTAAATGCCCGTCGTGTCATGAATGGAATACCTATGTAGAAGAAAAAATCCACAAAGACACTTTCAGGCAAAGAGTAAAAACCACTTTTGCTTCTCAGGCGCAAAAATTATCTGAAGTTTCCATTTCGGAAGGAAAGAGGATTCCCACTTACAGTAAGGAAATAAACAGGATTCTTGGCGGAGGAATAGTGCCGGGTTCTGTTTCATTGATTGGAGGGGAACCTGGAATTGGAAAATCAACGATTGCCCTTCAACTGGCGTTAAATTTTAAAAACCTAAGAACATTATACGTATCAGGAGAAGAAAGTAACCAGCAAATAAAACTACGTTCCGAAAGGCTTGGATTAACAAACGAACATTGCTATTTCCTGAATGAAACTTCCCTTGAAAACGTCTATTTACAAATTGACAAGATAGAACCTGATCTCCTCATTCTGGATTCAATTCAAACCCTTTACACCGATTACCTTGAATCCTCACCGGGCAGTGTTTCCCAGGTAAGGGAATGCGCCGCAAATCTGTTAAGATATGCAAAAGAGACATCAACCCCAATGATTATTATTGGCCATATTAATAAAGAAGGTAATCTGGCAGGGCCAAAAGTATTGGAACACATTGTAGATACGGTATTACAATTTGAAGGAGACCAAAACCACATGTTCAGGATATTAAGGGTTGTAAAAAACCGTTTTGGAGCCACATCTGAACTGGCTATTTTTGAAATGGGAAGCTCGGGGCTGGTTGAAGTTCAAAATCCTTCCGAGTTGCTCATTTCTCAGACCGATGAACAATTAAGCGGTGTTGCTATATGTGCTACCATCGATGGTATACGGCCCTTCATGATTGAATCACAATCGTTGGTCAGTTCAGCTGTTTATGGAACACCTCAGCGCTCGTCAACAGGCTTTGACCTCCGCAGGCTTAGTATGTTGCTTGCTGTACTCGAAAAACGAGCCGGTTTCAGACTGGCAGCAAAAGATGTATTCATGAATATTGCCGGTGGAATAAAAGTCACAGATCCGGGTATTGATTTAGGTATAATAAGCGCCATTTTATCTTCCAATCTGGATATACCAATTGACAAAAACATTTGTTTTGCCGGTGAAGTAGGTTTATCAGGAGAAATAAGAGCTGTAAACCGGATAGATAATAGAATCCGGGAAGCTGAAAAGCTTGGTTTTAAAAAAATATTTATAGCCAAACATAACCGGAAAGGTGTTGACCTTTCAAAGTTTAATATTCAATTCGGGTTTGTAAACCGGGTCGAAAAATTAGTCAGGGAACTTTTTGGATAATCTATATTAATTACACCATGAAGAAACAGTTAATCACATTAATTTTTGTATTTACTTTTTTAGGCGGTTGTGATATTCTTAAAGAATTGGAACTCCCGACTTCACTGCCTCTGACAACTTCCGAAATAGTTCAGGGCCTGAAAGAAGCCTTAAAAGTAGGTACAAACAATGCCGTTACAGCTTTAAACACTGAAAATGGATTTTATGGCAATCCGATTCTTAAAATACCCTTTCCTGAAGAAGTAAAAGTCGTTGAAGAAAAACTTCGCGCTGTCGGGTTAGACAAAATAGTGGATGATTTCATTTTAAACATGAACAGAGGTGCTGAAAAAGCGGTTAGTAAAGCCGGTCCAATTTTTATCAATGCCATTAAGGAAATGACATTTGATGATGCAAGAAATATTTTGAAAGGACCGGATAATGCCGCAACAGAATATTTTAGAAATAAAACATCAACAGAATTAAGCGACGCCTTTAAACCAGGTGTACAGGAAACACTGGATCAAATGCATGTTACAAAATATTGGTCGGATGTAATAACTGCATATAACAAAATACCCTTTACACGCAGTGTTGAAGCCGATCTGGCTAAATATGTTACCGACAAGACAGTAAACGGGGTGTTTCACAATCTCGCCAAAGAAGAGAAACTGATCCGCAATGATCCGAAAGCCCGGGTAACGGAAATTTTAAAACGTGTCTTTGGATCTGCCTCTCTCTAACCCCAGAAACCAGGAACCAGAAACCAGGAACCAGAATCCAGAAACTAAATATCCCTGTCAATCAAGTCAAAATCTCCCTGGTTGTGTTCCAGCTCATATTTGTCACAATCCAGTTCAATATTAAATTGCAGGGGAGATTCAAATTCATCAGCCTCCATTATCCCAAACATTTCATCCTCATAGATTTTTTTCATGAAAAGGCCAAAAACAGGCAAAGCCATATTAGCACCCGAGCCAAGACCTATATTATCAAAGTGAATGCTCCGGTCTTCCCAGCCGGTCCATATGCCGGTAACCAGATTTGGCGTTACTCCAACAAACCAACCATCGGAATGATTTTGGGTTGTGCCGGTCTTCCCACCGATTTGATTCATCAGTTCATACTTCCACCGCAACCTGCCGGCTGTGCCCTCCTTCACCACTCCTTCAAGTAAATTCAGCATCAGGTAAGCATTCTCCTCACTGATGGCTTCTTCGATCCTGGGTGTAAATTTTGATAGTACATTACCGTCCTTATCTTCAATTCTTGTTACAAATATTGGTTCCGTATATACTCCTTTGTTGTCAAAGGTTGCATAGGATCCAACCAGCTCATACAGTGTAATATCCGAAGTACCAAGGAAAACGGAGTTCACCGGGTCTATACGACTGCGAATTCCCATTTTTTTCATTACATCAATAACCGATTGCGGATTAAACTGTTTTATTAACCAGGCAGAAATATAATTTTCAGAATTTGCCAAACCCCATTTCAGGGTTACCATCTTTCCCCAAAATTCTTTTCTGCCCGAGCTTGCAGGGGTCCAGGTTGAATCATTATCCTTAAAGGTTTGAGGAACGTTTGGAACCTTATAGCAGGGTGAATAGCCATCCTGCATGGCCAATGTATACAGAAACGGCTTAATCGTACTGCCCACCTGTCGTTTTTGAGCTTTTACAGCATCAAATTTAAAGTAGCGAAAATCAGGGCCACCCACATAAGCTTTTACATAACCTGTATGCGGATCCATCGACATCAGGCCCGATCTGGCAAAATGTTTATAATACAGAATTGAATCAATAGGCGACATTACCGTATCTATTGCCGTTGTGTCCCACGAAAAAACAGTCATTTCAACCGGAGTATTAAAAACAGCTAATATGGAATCATTATTAACACCGGCATTTCGTAAACTTCTGTACCGGTCAGTCCTTCTGATAGACGATTCCATAATCTTTTCGATTTCCTCTATTTCCAAATCATCAGAGAAGGGCGGGTTTTTCAATTCCGTAACTTTTTTTATAAATGTTTCCTGAAGTTCTGCCAGGTTTTCCCTGAGCGCTTCTTCGGCATATAGCTGCATTTTTGCATTAATGGTAGAATATATTTTAATCCCATCCCTGTATAAATTATAATTGGAACCATCCGGTTTGCGATTCTTGTTGCACCAACCGTAAAGCGGGTTGTTTTCCCATTCATAAACCGCCTCTTCAAATTGGTCATTAAAAAGAAAAAAACGTCGTTTTGGTTCGGGTTTGATCATTGTGGTTCTTAAATATTCCCTGAAATACGTAGCCAATCCTGAAATATGACTCTCTTCCTGAAAATCCAGCTCTATAGGTAGAATTTTAAGCGAATCATAAACTTCTTTTGCAAGGTATCCGTATTTAACCATCTGGGATAATACAATATTCCTTCTCTTTAAGATTTCATCGTATCTGCGGATTGGATTGTAATAGGCCGGATTTTTTGCCATTCCGATTAACATGGCTGATTGCTCGATATTCAGTGAATCGGGAGTAGTATTAAAATAAACAGAAGCAGCCGAACGGACACCAACTGCCTGATAAAGAAAATCAAAAACATTCAGGTACATGGTAATGATTTCTTCTTTAGTGTACTGTTTTTCTAGTTTTACAGCAGTTTGCCACTCTTTGAATTTGGTTATACCTAATTTAACCTTCCTTACCAAACCAAACCGGTAATAAGTTGTATCTCTTGGGAAAAGATTTTTCGCCAACTGCTGGGTTATGGTGCTTCCGCCTCCTGCCTGTCGTTGTCCCATTAAAAAAGTGCGAACAATAACTCTTGCCAACCCCTTCAGGTCAATTCCCGAATGTTTATAAAACCTTATGTCTTCGGTGGCAATCAGGGCATCGACAATATGCGGTGAAATATCCCTGTATTGGGTCCAGGTACGGTTTTGTATATAGAATTTCCCCAATAAAAAACCATCTTCAGAATATACCTCTGCAGCAAGATTGTTTTCAGGGTTTTCTAATTGCTCAAATGTCGGCATTGGTCCAAGAACCTCTTTCGAAATAAGAAAAAACATAACTGCAACAACTAAGAAAGGAGTGGCATACAGAGCCCAAAACCAACGGATGTAAATCCTGTATTTCGGTTTAACCTTCGGCATGGTATCGCTTTTGTTTTTTCCAAAATTAGTAATTCTTAAAGAATATATGATTTAAAATTTTGATCTTAGCAAGGTATTTACTTTACTTTGTGAAAAATTTGGAAAATGATTGAAAATTTAGTTATTGTAGAATCACCGGCAAAAGCCCGGACAATAGAGCGATTTTTAGGAAAGGATTTTCATGTTAAATCCAGTTTTGGGCACATCCGGGATCTTGCGAAAAAGAACCTTGGAATAGAACTGGATAACAAGTATAAACCTCAATATATTATTTCTGAAGACAAGAAAAAAATTGTTGCTGAATTAAAAAAAATTGCCGGGGAAGCCAAAGTAGTTTGGTTGGCTTCAGATGAAGACCGTGAGGGAGAAGCAATTGCCTGGCACTTGAGTGAAGTGCTCAACTTAAAGCCTGAAAATACAAAACGGATAGTATTCCACGAAATAACAAAAAGTGCCATTCAGGCGGCAATTCAGCAACCAAGGGGAATTGACCGGAACCTTGTGAATTCGCAGCAGGCCCGTCGTGTGCTTGACCGTTTGGTTGGATTTGAACTTTCTCCAATTCTCTGGAAAAAAATCCAGCCGTCTTTATCAGCCGGAAGGGTACAATCGGTTGCCGTACGGCTCCTGGTTGAAAGAGAAAGGGAAATTTTATCTTTTAAACCTGCTGCATCCTTTAAAGTTGAGGGAATTTTTATATTCATTGATCAGGATGGTCAGGAAAAATTCTTTAAAGCAGAAATCCCAAAACGGTTTCCTTCAAAACAGAAAACACTGGAATTCATAAATAAATGCAAGGATGCCGAATACGTTGTTACCAATATTGAAGTAAAACCAACCAAAAGGTGTCCAGCCCCCCCGTTTACTACCTCGACTCTTCAACAGGAAGCAAGCTGGAAACTTGGCTTTTCAGTTACACAAACCATGTTGGTTGCCCAAAAACTTTACGAAGCCGGGAAAATTACCTATATGAGAACCGATTCGGTAAATCTGTCAAACCTGGCTCTGTCTACTGCTAAAAAAGCTATTTCGAATGAATTTGGAAATGAATACATAAAAATACGGAAATACAAAACCAAAACCAAGGGGGCACAGGAAGCGCATGAAGCCATACGGCCTACCTATTTACAAAACAAAAGCATTGATGGTGCGGCAACAGAAAAAAAACTTTACGAACTAATCTGGAAACGAACCATTGCCTCCCAAATGAGTGATGCCTTACTTGAAAAAACCGTTGCTACAATTGATGTCTCAACAACCGAAGAAGATTTTATTGCTACCGGTGAAGTAATTAAATTTGATGGATTCCTGAGAGTTTATACTGAATCGAAAAACGAAGAGGCAGAAGGAAAGAAAAAAAATATATTGCCCCCGCTTAAAATCAACCAAACGCTGACAAATAAATCAATTCTTGGAATTGAAAAATTTACCCAACCCCTATCCAGGTATACCGAAGCCGGTCTGGTAAAAAAGATGGAAGAGTTAGGTATCGGACGGCCTTCAACCTATGCTCCTACTATCTCTACCATTCAAAACAGGGGATATGTTGTTAAAGAAGACCGTCCCGGCTCAGAAAGAAAAATCAACTTGATCAGACTCGAAAACAAATTAATTACGGAGGAGATTCAAACAGAATTTGCCGGAAGGGAAAAAGGTAAATTGTTTCCAAATGACATAGGCATGATTGTTAATGATTTTCTTGTTGATCATTTTAAGGATATCATAAATTACAATTTTACAGCTAAAGCTGAAAAGGAATTCGACGAGATTGCTCTGGGGAAACTGGATTGGACTGAAATGATTGATGAATTTTACCAATCCTTCCATAAGAAAGTAGAAGAAACACTTAAACGATCTGAGAAAAAAACAGGTGAACGAATCCTTGGAGAAGATCCTGTAACAAAGTTAACGGTTTTGGTGAAAATGGGAAGATACGGACCTGTGGCACAATTAGGAGATGCCGGCAAAGACAAGAAACCAAGGTTTGCAAGGCTTCTTAAGGGACAACTCATTGAAACCATAACACCGGAAGAAGCATTAAATCTTTTTAAGCTTCCCCGTACAATAGGCGCCTATGAGGAAAAAGAAGTGATCATCGGTGTTGGGAAATTCGGTCCTTATATCCGGCATAATGATAAATTTTATTCCCTGAAAAAGGGAATTGATGACCCGTTAACCATTGAAATCGAACGTGCAAAAGAGTTGATTGAAGAAAAAAGAAAATCAGACAGGAAAAAAGTGATTAAAACCTTTTCTGAAGATCCGGATATTTTGATCCTGAATGGTCGCTATGGGCCTTATCTCTCCTATAAGAAAAAAAATTACAGAATTCCCAAAGCAAAAGATCCCGCGGCATTAAGTTATGAGGAATCCCTGGAATTAATTAAAAAAGGACAAAAGTCAAGTACCAAAAACAAATAGGTTTTGGAAAATGAATTTAAATAATTATTTCGATCCCGTAAGCTTAGACAGGCCTCAGCAAAAATTTCTAACAGAAAAATCAGTTTTCGGCAGAAATATTACTACCCATACACCTGATGGCCCCATCAGGGATTTGCAACATTTCAACCTTGCCTTAATCGGTGTGCCTGAAGAGAGGAATTCACCCAACAAGGGATGCTCCAAAGCTCCTGATAAAATCAGAAGTAAATTATATGAATTAATTAAACCCAATTCAAGACTAAAAATAATTGACCTGGGGAATCTTAAAATCGGGGATGCGGTTAATGATACTTATTTCGGTATCAGGGATATCGTTACTGAACTGATAACCAGAAATGTTTTCCCGGTTTTTATCGGTGGTAGCCAGGATCTGACTTACGGTACCTTTCTGGCTTTCAGAAAACATAAAAAATTTGTAAGCCTGGTTACTGTCGACTCAAAAATCGATATGACTGATGATATAAAAAAGTTTGACTCTCAATCCTATTTGGGTAAAATCATTTTTGAGAAAGGTGTTGCTCCTGTGAATTATACCAACATAGGAGATCAGGTTTGTTTGGTAGATCAAAAAGATGTTGATCAATTAAAAGAGTCTTTTTATTATACATATCGGTTGGGGATTATTCGAACAAACCTTAAGGAAACAGAACCTGTATTACGTGACGCCAATATGATTAGTATCGATATCGGATCGGTTAAACAAGCCGATGCCCCCGGCCAGTACAATCCTTCCCCAAATGGGTTTTATGCGGATGAGATTTGTCAGATATCCAGGTATGCAGGTTTAAGCGATAATCTGGCATCTTTTGGCTTATATGAAGTTAACCCGGAATTTGACAGGGAAAATCAAACGGTTCATCTTGCTGCTCAAATGATCTGGTACTTTATCGATGGATTCTCCCGAAAAACAGTTGAACAACCCAATATAAAGCCAGAGGAATTCACTCAATATATTATTCACCTGAATGAAGTGAAACAGGAGCTGGTTTTTTATAAAAGTGTAAAAACTAACCGGTGGTGGTTAAGAAACCCATTTCTCAGTAAAAATACTCCATATCACACATATATCGCGTGTTCCTACAATGACTACATGAAGGCAAGCAACCAGGAAATTCCCGACCGTTGGTGGAAAGCATTTCAAAAATTTAATTAACCCGGAACAGAGACCCGGAACCCGGAAAATCAGCACGATACAAATTTCAACTCCATAACGCGATAAAATAGAAGAACATAGCTTTGCAAAGCAATTAAAAAGGTTAATACTATTCAAATGAAACTGTACTGAATAAGGCTGAGGCTAAGGCTAAGGCTGAGGGAAAAAAGAAAATAAAAAAGGATTATGTTTTAAATTCAATAAATAAACACAAAGGTAAAGGAACAAGTTCAAAATGAAGACATAAAAACCTTAGCCTTAGCCTTTAATACAATATTTATAAGAATGATATAACTTATTATTAATCAACGAATAATTTTGAAATTCCGATACATTAAATTAAATATATAATTTTATGTAACATTAACGTTATTAATTATGTATAAATGGATGTATCTGGCTGAATTCGATTGCGTACAAAGAATTTGTTTGAATTTATTATTTTTAGTTATTTTACACATTTTAAAAGGCTCGAAAACAGCAATAAATACGGTTAAAACACAGTAATTTTGTATGAAGAGGTATCTTTTTTTATACCTGTTTATGGGAATCAATATATTTGCTTATCCACAGCAAGATCCGCTGTTTAGCCAGGTAATGTTCAACCAAATGGCAATAAACCCCGGATATGCCGGAAGCAACGATATGATTTGTGCAACAGCACTTAACCGTCAGCAATGGGTGGGTTTTGAGGGAGCCCCTTCCACAACTGTTTTTACGGTTAATGCACCTTTTAAACTTTTCAAATTAACCAGCGGAGTCGGTTTGAGTATTCAGAAGGATAAAGCCGGTTTCGATGATAATATGGATTTCTCTCTTGCCTATGCATACAGGATGGATGTCGGTCCCGGGAAATTAGGCATTGGTCTTGATATTGGGTTATTCAATAAAGCCCTGGAGCCAAAATGGGTTATTCCTTCAAGCGATTATCATGTCCAGCCAAGCGGTGATCCGCTAATCCCCGAAAACAATGAAAGTCACATAGCTTTTGATATGGGATTCGGTATTCACTACAAAACGGATGAACTATACCTTGGAATTTCCACCACTCATTTAAATGAAGCAAAAATAAAATTTTCAAACAGCACACCATATCTTACAAGGCATTATTATCTCATTGCGGGCTATCATTTACCCATCAACAACCCTCTTTTTGAAGTCACACCCTCCCTATTTGTGTATTCTGATGGAAAAACATCACAATTAAGTATAAATACCAACGTTTTATACAATAAAAAAATTTGGGGTGGCGTTACTTACAGAGCAGGAGATGCAATCGTTGGTATGGTGGGCATGGAACTGTTTAATGGCGTGAGAGTAGGTTATGCCTATGATTTTGCCACTTCTGATATAAGAAAAAACAGCAACGGAAGCCATGAGTTTATGTTAAGCTACTGTTTCAGTTTAAGCATTGAACGAAGTTCACAACGATATAAAAGTGTAAGATTTTTATGAAATATAAAAAATTTTAGTTTACTTGCAGTATAAAATCAATATGCGCTATGAAAAAATTACTGTTTTTTAGTATAATTTTAGCGGTTTTGGCAAGTGGTTGCGGAGGTTCATATACCGGCGAGCTGGTTGGTATTCAGGGCCGGAAAAAATGGTTTGAGCCCGAGCCCTATGGAATGTATTTTGTTCCCCAGGGAAGCTTCAATGTTGGCCCCAGTGATGAAGATGTTGCCTGGGCTATGAATTCCTTAACCCGAACCGTTACTGTTGACGCTTTTTGGATGGATCAAACCGAAATTACCAACAATGAATACCGGCAATTTGTATATTATGTAAAAGATTCAATATTAAGGTTTAAATTAGGAGATGCCGGAATTGAAGGATTTTTCGCCGTCGATGATGATGGTAATGAATACGATCCCCCAAAGCTCGATTGGGACACTAAAATCGACTTAAGGGATGAATTGATCCCACCTATCATGGAAGAAATGTACTACCCTGAACATGAGCGCTTTTTCGGCAGAAAAGAAATCGATACAAGGAAACTGATCTATACCTATTTCTGGATTGATTTAACACAGGCTGCTAAAGAATCAAGCCGTTACAATTACGCAACACAATCCTATGAAGGAGAGGTGGTTAATATTGTTACCGGAGAAAAAGGGGCAATTCAAGACCGGTCTTCCTTCATTATGCATGATGAGGTACCCTGCTATCCGGATACACTGGTATGGATAAGGGACTTTACCTATTCATATAATGAACCCTGGGCAAACATGTATTTCTGGCATCCCTCCTTTGATGATTACCCGGTGGTTGGTGTTACATGGAAACAGGCATCTGCTTTTAGTATCTGGAGGACTAAATACCTGAATGATTATTTAACCAGCCAGGGTGGTTATTTTGTTCAGGATTATAAATTACCTTCGGAAACCGAGTGGGAATATGCAGCCCGTGGAGGACTTCGTCTTTCAATGTACCCATGGGGAGGCATGTATACAAGAAATGACGAGGGTTGTTTCCTCGCAAACTTCAAACCCCTCCGGGGAAATTACATTGACGACGGTTCCTTAATTGCAGCCAAAGTAGGTTCGTATGAACCAAATGAATTTGGTTTGTATGACATGGCTGGTAATGTTGCTGAATGGACATCCAGCGCCTATGATGAATCAGCATATGTGTTTTCGCACGATATGAATCCCGATTATAAATTCAACGCAAAACCGGATGATCCTCCTGTATTAAAAAGAAAAGTTATTCGGGGCGGATCCTGGAAAGATATTGCATATTACATGCAAACCAGTACCAGAGACTATGAATACCAGGACTCCGCAAAAGCATTTATTGGATTTAGAAATGTCCGGCCTTATATGGGTTACAAATAAGTGAATGATTAACTAAAAAATAAAAACTATGAATTTATCAGAAATAGTACAAAGCAGTGGTTGGAAAAATTTCATGGCAAAGCTTTATGGTTTGGGCGCCTCGGTTGTTATCGTCGGAGCCCTTTTTAAAATTATGCACTGGCCTTTTGCCGGCACATTACTGTCAGTAGGCTTGTTGACCGAGGCTACTATATTCTTCTTTTCTGCCTTTGAACCTCTTCATGAAGAGGTCGACTGGACATTGGTATATCCTGAACTGGCAGGTATTGGTGACGAAGATGAAATTGAGCAATACAAGGGAACAACCCGCGGAAGTTCATCCGCTTTTGAAAAATTCGATTCATTAATCGAGAGCGCTGAAATTACACCCGATCTGTTTAGAAAGCTGGGCCAGGGATTAAATAACCTGAATGAAACAACATCTAAACTCTCAGACATTTCGGATGCTTCTGTTGCTACCAACGAATATGTTGACAATATCAGAACTGCCGCTTCAGCTATTAATGAAAACACTGAAACCTACGTGCAATCATCCGTTAATCTAAAAGAATCGGTTGGCAGATTGTCAGAATCATACGATAAAACAGCCAACCTGATCGAAGAATCCGGCAGAAACTACCAACAACTTTCTGATTCTTTCTCCCATATTCAGGACGGCAGTAAATCCTATAGTGAACAACTGGAAACCCTGAATAAAAATCTGTCAGCCTTAAATGCAGTATATGAATTGCAACTTCAGGGTACAAACGAACATTTAAAAACAACAGAAGATTTGTATTCCGGACTGGATCAGATGATGGAAGACCTGAAGAGTTCAGCCGGGGATTCAAAAAGATATCATGAAGAAGTTACCAAACTCAGTGATAACCTTTCAGCCTTAAATACTATTTACGGCAATATGCTTTCTGCTATGAATGTAATGACCAAGTAGTGCCTTAAATAAACCTAACTTAAATATAAATCATGGCTCACGGAAAAGAAACCCCGAGACAAAAGATGATTGGAATGATGTATTTGGTGCTGACAGCACTGTTAGCGCTGAATGTGTCAAAAGAAGCCGTTGAAGCTTTTAAGCTGGTAGATGTGGGTCTTACCAAAACCACTGCAAATTTTAGCGTAAAAAACAGCCTGACGTACCAGGAGTTTGACAGGGCGGCAGCCGAAAACGAAGCCAAAGCCGGACCGTGGAGAGATGCAGCCTATGAAGTAAGAGAACGATCAAACGAAACCTCCGAATACATACAAAGTCTAAAGGTTGCGATAATTAAAAAATCCAGAGACTTTGAAGCCCTGGACGGCAACAAAGTTATTACTGAAAACATAAAGAGATTTGATGACACTAACGTTCCTTCTGAAATAATGGTCGGAGCTCACGATGATGGATCGGCTTTCAGCCTGAAAGCCATGTTAATTGAATACCGTGAATTTTTAAAAGAAAAGGTTGGAAACCGGAATCCGGCAGTAATCGAATCGATTGAGAGCAGTCTGAATACGCAAGACCCTATTTATAAAGGTGAAAAACAAAGATGGGAACACCATAACTTTCAGGCATTACCTCTGGTTGCCGTTATCACCATGTTATCAAAGCTTCAAAACGATGTTAAGAACGCCGAAGCAGAAACGCTAAATTATCTTTATAGCCAGATTGATGCCGGAGCCTTCAAGTTTAACCGGCTGCTGCCAACCATAATACCCACGACAAACTATGTATTACGCGGTAACGATTACCAGGCTGAAGTTTTTATCGCCGCCACAGATACAACACAAAAACCAGAGGTCCTGATAGGTAATTACGACTCGACGGTTACATCCAGTGGTTCCATACAATACAGAATGGTGGGTGATTTCGAAAGTATACCCATCGATGAAAGAGGCCGGGGAATTTATACCATAAAAGCAGCTTCCCTGGGACCTAAAAAATGGGGCGGATTAATTCAGTTGGTATCCCCGTTAGACGGTTCGAAAATCAGCTTCCCGTTTAAATCATCTTATACTGTTGCACAACCTAACGTTGTGGTATCAGCAACCGCAATGAATATATTATATACGGGATTGATGAATCCATTGGATATATCCGTACCCGGTGTTCCTGCTGAAAGAATCAGGGCAACCTCGTCAAACGGCTCCCTGAAAAAAGGTAAGGTTACATACGGCAACAGGACTTTCAGAGGGACATGGGTTGCCACACCTACCTCTTCAAGGAAAAATGCCATAATAACGGTCAGGGAACAAACGGCTGATGGTCAGGTGCAAAATCACGGTAAAATCGAATTCCGGGTCAAAGATCCTCCACCGCCTATTGCCAAAGTAGCCCGAAAAATAGGCGGTAATATCCCCAAAAGTTCTTTGCTGGCACAAATTGGTGTT
>Ga0209986_10001997_pt1 | contig 19098 bp, 11 predicted proteins | sample BlataG_FD_183168 | JGI IMG/M metagenome (GOLD analysis project Ga0209986, IMG submission 183168) | Deep subsurface microbial communities from Black Sea to uncover new lineages of life (NeLLi) - Black_00105 metaG (SPAdes) (version 2) | ecosystem: Environmental > Aquatic > Marine > Oceanic >... | reverse complement strand
TCCCTATAAGCCATCAGTCACCCTCTCTTTTCATCGGGTAGACTTACCTTATAGTAAGGAGCTTATAGGGTCTCCCAAGTTTCCTATATCTCTCTACAGACATGCCATGTGCCAAGACCCCGACAGACCCTCTTTAGAATCTCGCCTTTAGCGATTCTTTTGTATAGGCTTCCGTTGCGGAAACGACGTCGCCATCTGCATTAATCTTTATTTACGAGGCTGTATAATTCACTTCAGGAAGTACAGTCTTCCTTATGGCCTATCTGTTTCCCTGTGTACGCTTCATCTAATGGTTACCCATTTTGATGCAACACTCGGTATGGGTGGTTGGCTAGACCTTACCCAACAAGGATTTTCACCCTGTAAGAAATATAAAACTTCTTGGCGCTCTTCCGCTAAAAGTTACCGGATTATTAACCTGGCACACCATCCCTATTTATTTAATTTAAAAGCAAAATATCAATTATCTAAGAAAATGTGATGTGTCTCTATTTATTCCAAATCTGGAAGCTGTTCCAATATTTCATCAGGCACTTGAACACTGGGAGGGAAACGTCTCTCCTCTAAAAACACAAAATCGTATGAGCGGCCACTGCCAATTGGTTCCGTAATAATTCCCAATACTTTGTTATATCCATATTTTACTTGTGCGGCTGCGCATAGTGCTTCAAAATATTGACCTCGAACTTTACGGTTCATACTTGTAAAAATATAGAGATAGATCTGTTTAATAGGTTTTTGTAAATGCACAAATTTGTAGATACTGCCATCTCTCGCTTTATCTGCAAATTCCAATATTTTTTTACCAATTACAACTCTACGTTCACGCGTTAAATATCCCAAACAGGTAGCTATTTTATGGGCACAAATTTTTACATCTTCAGAGTCACCAAAAACATTTGGGTCAATGTCATGAGCTCTTGAGATTATATCATCAACTAATAAGCTGTATTTGAAATTAGGATCTACGATTATTTCACCAACTAATTTTTTAGAAAATATTTTAAAGGTATTTTCTCGTTTACTTAATTGCAATTTTCTTAATGAATCAGTGTTGAGTAGTTGAGGGAGAAGGGGCACCATCTTACGCATATTATATTCTTCGTCATTTATTAGTATTTTTATCTTCTCTTTTGCATCCCATCTGAGTTCAATATAACAAATTAAATCACCAGCTGTAGTCATTCTTCTGCAAGTTATTTCAAAATCATTTAAAGAAAAAATGTTAAACGGAATATTTGGCCAATTGCTCTGAGAAATAAAATTTAATGGATTATATGGTTGTGAACATTGTGCTAATATAATTACTCCGTAGATGTATTTATGTTTTGTTAAATCTATTTTAATTTTCGTACCCAACACCTCATTTTCGAACTCTGTTACAATTCCTTCTCTTAGCATTCTGTAGCTTCCATTTAACTGTTTAATAGCTGCTTGTAGATGCTTTTCTGCCCACCGTATGGGATCTTTTGGCGATTCTTGAGCTTTAATTTGAATAATTATTATTATATCATCATAAATTACTACAGCATCACTAAACTCTTTACCTTTTTCTCTTTTAGGATTTCTATAGACGAAATCCTTGAATAATGAAAAATCTAATAACCATTGAATTATCGATTCGACATCTTTGCCAGTGTCCCCGGTTAAAGATGGTATTGATGTAGGTTCGAATCTCTTATTCATTATTTCTGGAAGATCCATTTCATAACCTCATACTCATTTATTACTAATTTAAATAGACACTTGTCCCTATTTATTTAATATCTGTTGCCAATTTTGTATTTCTTTATTTCCATCTGGCGGTGGCATTGCCGATATAATTTTAGTATTTGGCCATAGACTACGTGCTGCTTCAGTTTTTGATTCAATGTTGACCAAGAGAACAGACTCCAAATTCTTACCCTCGGATTGTAGGAGATTCAAAACGGCTTCATCGTAAGGGTTAAATGCAAACCCAAAAACAATTATTCGTGTAGCTTTTCTGAGAATTTCTTTAGCCAAATTCCAAACAGATTTCAAAGAGTCTGGTGATTGTTTCTCGGGTGTTGGTGCCACAATCAAAGCATGACCTGTCAAACCACGGCGGCCATTTGTATAATGAATTTGCTCATCCCATGAAATACTACCATGAATCTTTGCTAACGGAATCCTGCCTTTGAGTGTAACTGGATTTCTCCACTGGGAAAGAGGATATGGTCCTCGACCTGTCAACATTTCATTAGAAATACCGTAGTTAAATCCCTTTGTCCCAAGCGCATATTCTACAATCATATCATAATTTGTAGTGATGATACCTAATAATGGGTTATAAAAACTTTGGAAAAAGCTTTGTGCTTTAACAATCCCTGGAATATTGAATCTGCGGTTTTCGTCAATCATCAAAACATGTCTGCGCCATTTCTGTGCATGATATTCTTTCCAAATGAATAATTCCGAAAGCCTACGAACAATATACCAAAGAACCGCCTGTTTGTTCTTCTCCTGAAAATTCAATGCATCTGCTATGAATTGTTCGGTAAGCCCATGCAGGTGTGATATATCCCAATTATGTTTAAGAGACTTTACAATCTCAAGTTTTTTATATTCACGTGTCCCCCATGGCTCAAAGTCGAAATCGAACAACTGGCTGGCCACTGGCAAACCCGCAGCCCATTTTGAAAAGCCAGCTCCAAGAAACAAAGCTAACATAATGCCACCTGTATATCATAAAAATGCAATTTCATCTAACATTCCGAGCATATGCAAATTTGCAGTCCTTAAGCCGAGCCATTTATGTGAAGCGCCAAAAGCGCGGAACCGCATAAGTCCTTTTAGACGAAGTGGCACCTCTTGTTATTTATTCCATGCATCATTGAAAGATTTAAGAATACTATCTTTATTTTTGGAATCTTTGATCTCATTTATCATAAAAACTTTCTTTCCTGCATCTTTTATAGAGGCTCCAATATGAAAAACTCTAATATTATCAACAATAATGAATCTATCATGGAAGTCTTCTGTTACATGTTTTTCAACATGTAAATTAGAAAATTGACAGTTAAACAAACTTAATTCGTGATCAAAATCTGAAATTTTATCCCGTGTTAATACCTTGATATGAATTGTTTTGGTATTACTGACATTTTTCAAAAACTCGAAAAGAGACCTATCTATATATGGATCGATAATTGCAATTTCAGAAGTAGCTTTCTCTATTATTTTTCTGATTGAAACATAAGCATCATGTACTAAACCCTTTTTAAAATAAAGCTCAATAATTTCTTTTCTCCTAGGGTTTAATTGTCCTTTAATTAATTCCCATCCAATTTGTTTTAGACGTTCTTCTATTTCAGGGTGTTTCTCTGGAAATTTATCTGAAATATTCATAAATATTAGATATATTGCATGCAGCGCTTCTAAATCAGATAATTCTCTAATTGCATTATTCAAACGGGGAATATATACTCTAAGTCTAGTCTTATGTGAAAAACTCTCATCGTTGTTTAAAGTTAAATCTATGGAGACCCCACTCCGATGAATGATATGTAAAAAGTCATCACTATCTAATTCAGTTAACACTGATATTGCAATAGGCAAAGGGTTTAACTTACTTTCAAAATTTCTCATTTTATTACTCTCCTATAGGGGCGTCATTTCCCATAACGTCTCACATGTTTACGAAGTCCCGAAGTGATTTAGCGATAGCGTTGTAAATATGCTGTTAGTCAAAGTTTTTGCTGTATTTTATATCACGAAACTAGATTAACTAAACCTTGGTAAAGCTAAAGGAGTAATGATTAATTCTTTTTCTATTCTTTTGGCATGAGAATTTATAGAATATGGTACTTCTATATGCATCGTAATGTATTTGTCATTAGAATACAATCTTCTTATTTCTGGGGCATTATCATAACTCAATACCCAATCATAGCTTAAGCAGACTATTTTTTTATGAAGTTGTTTGTGTTCTTCCTTGTTGAAATAACATCTGTATAAACCGTCAGCTTTATTAAAGAATGGGGGATCGAAGTAAAAAAACAACCTGTTTAATCTCTTTTTGTTTTTTACCCAATCTTGGGCATATTTTATTGTATCTTTCCAGTCAAATGGCAAAACAATTACACTTCGGCCAAAAGTAGAAATATATTTTATTTTTTCTATGAGTCTTTTTTTATTAAATCTACAATCTATTTTGTATTGTGACTGTTGACTTTTCCCTCCTAAAGGACCAACCATATCAGTCATTATTCCTGAAAAACTAGTTCTATTCAAATAAATACAAGTTTCCGCCAGCTTTTCCTTCTCACAATTCTCGAAAGATCTGGCGATCTCTTTATACTTATAGAAAGTATTTAGATTTACTTTAACCCTTTTAATAAAATCAATTAGATACTCAGGATTGGAAAACAATACCTCCCAAAAACTATAAATGAGTTTATCTTTATCCGCAATGATAATTTTATTTACAATTCCATTTAAGAGAAAATGTAATGCAATATTACCGCCACCTACAAAAGGTTCAATAAGAACATTAGGATTTAGTTTATTGAATTTTATTATCTCATAAAGATACGAGACTAGCTTTCTTTTTGATCCAGGGTACCTTAATGGGCTTAAATCTTTAACTTTCATTTTATCCCTCATATTTTCAAGGTTTTATAATTAAGAGTTCTTCTGGAATATCAAATGTAACTCCATTCATAATAAAGAATGCCAATGCTTCTTTGAGCTCTTCAAATAGCTTGTGTTTTATTTCCTCTGTCAAAGTACTTTCTTTTAGCTTTGCTACTATTGTTTTACCACCTTTAATGTTTATATCTTTAAAAATGTCAGGTTTACTAGAAGAACCTGTCAAATCTCGTCTATCATCCTGAAGAATATCCACATAGGTTAAAAGGATCGAGAATATAAAATCTTTAGCCTTAACCCTTTTTATAGAATTTTCTATAAAGCTCTTTCTTACTGTTGAATCATGAAATAAAATAGATATACTTGCGAGTATTGTATGCCTATATAGAAACTCTCTATCTTTGTTTTTTGCTACACCTCTAATATGCTTGATCGTCAACAATGCTAATTTCAAAGCACTTGCTGCCCCATGAGCTCCTTTTTCAATAAAAGAAGTCTTCAGACTTTTTTTAAATTTTGTTGATTGAACTAGATGCGGAAATCCATCAAAAATCCATTTCCCCTTTTTATTATAAGTAATATGGCAAAATAAATTATTTAATACTTCAATAATAAAACCATAATCTGGGGAATTCCAAAATTCTTGCCTGTCTTGTTTCATACGATTATCGATTAACGCAAAATTGTTTTCTCTCTCTAATCCATAAGTTTGACAAACAAGAAATTGTTGTAAGAGAATCGGATAGCCTATATCATGGTATAGTGAGGTCAATATCCATATAAATTCTAAAATAATGTCATCACCATATTTTTTAGCTAAGGCATCAAATCTTTCATAAAATTTATCTATTATCATAAATCCTAACATCATTGTATTAAATGCATGAAAATAATGATCCCGAATCCGATCTTCTGGATTGGTTGCTATTTTTTCTATTTCTGACATAAAATTAATTGGATCGGCATCTAATTTAAACCGCTTATCGCAAGTAAGTAACTGTTCCATGAATTCTTCAATCATTTTATTTTCAATATCTTCCTCTGGTTTTTCTTCTATATATCTTTTAGAAAATTCTCTTATTAGATTACCTATATTCCCTTTAAGATTTTTGCAATTAGAGAGATATTCTAATATATTAGGAAGTAGTTTACACTTTAAATTGAAACTGTTTGTAATTGAGAAATTAAGTAATGGTTTTTCTAATTCATTATGTAATAATCCAAAAGCATCTGATAGATTTTGTTGTTCAAGTGATTTAACATCTTCATTTGTATTAGTAATGAAGAAAATTTTTGAACTTTTCCTTTTGTTTTTGAGATAGTCTACGAGATGTTGAGCATTTTTACATTCTTCTTTTACTTCAAAATCATCAATAAAATTTTCATAACAAAAAGGCACAAACATAAAAAACTGGCCTTCACAGACAACTAAGTAAGGTGGATACCACTTTATTTTTTTATTGTTAAGTATGGAATCAATCTTTTCATTGGGATCATCTATAAAATCAAATGGCTTACAGAAATTACCAAGGACTTCAGAAATAATAGCTTTATAATCCATCATATTTGATCCCCTTTAAAATAAGTCTTGAGAATCTCGTTTAAAGTCCTCAAAAACTTGTTCTAAGTCTAGAAGAATCTCTCTAAATTCTTCCTTTTCTCTATCAGTTACTGTTCTAAATACTAATGAAATATCATAATCCTTCAAAATCTTAATAACTTTTAAGAGCTGATTACGAAATTTTTTATATGATGTCTTAACCATTTTATCAGCCTCTGGAAATTTTGCTAGAAATTCCTCTTGGGCGTCTTCAAACGTATAATTAACCTCGTGTACAAGTTTTTTCAATATATTTAAAGCATATTCGTGCTGTTCTTTGTCCTCTTTTGTGGTCTTGACAATAAATTTGACTTTTCTTGCTTCTATCGCGGCATGAACAGTACCTTCTAAATATTTTTTCAATAAATATTCTCTCACTTCATCTTTTGGCACCTTTTTAAAATATTCAGGAAAATTTTTCTCAGCCGGTTTTATTATGCCTTCTTCAATTTCGACTATTGTCCAATATAAATCAGGTTTCTTATTGTAAATCATCTCTTTAATATTTTCCGGCCATCTCAAAAAATTTAGTCGGTCATTTATCGTTCTTTTGTTAGCACCAGTGAATTTCAATAGTTCTTTCGCAATTTCTTTCTCGTCTTCCTTGAAATCAACTCTCAGCTTTTTGTATAAAGGTTCTAACGCTTTACATTGTTGATAAGCACCCCATTGTACTCGATTAGTATGAATATGAAACATTATGTTCTTCACTTCATCCTTATCAATTTCATCAAGTATTACATGTGCCGGTGTGTCTTTAATTCCTAACTCTTTTAGAGCTAAATATCTTCGTTCTCCATCTACTAGTCTATATTCCTTTTTGGCCCCTTTTAATTCTTGAACTACTAAAGGAACTATAAGTCCAAATTCTTTAATAGATCTTTTTAGGTAATTAAATTGATCATCATTATCCCTAATCAGCGGTCCACGTGGATTATTAGGGTTGGGTTCGATTTTAGATATATCTATTTTTTTTAAAGAAAAATGGTACCTTTCCATAATCGCAGCCTCCTTTTAAATTCTCTAACATACAAAACTGTTTCAAGAAAAATGTTAGGTGACAACTCTTTGACAAACCAATAAAAGTTTCCATTTAAAATATATTTAACCATTATTCTCTTCAACGTCTATATTCAATTGTCGGAAGGTTTCCCTTATTGAATTTTCATAAGCTTGTTCGGAGATTGAGCCATCTTTAGCGGTGAGTTCTATTTCTAAAGTATTAAATTTGCTTTGCAATAGGTTCATTGTTCGCAATATATCATAGATACGACCCTTGGGTATTTTGAATTTTAAATACACCATTTCTCTTACATGTTGTTCGGTGGCTGAAGTAATAGGAGTGTCTTCATCTGCTGTATATTTTTCTCCTGATTCGTCTTTTGTATATGGAGGTGTTTTATCTCCTCCTTCTTCTTCCTCCTTTTTTTGTTTTTGGCATATTTCTTGATTAATAATAATTTCATTCCCTAAAAATTCAAATATCCCGGGTATTTCTTCTTTGAAGTAGCTACAAGCTGGAACATCATTCTTAAGTTCACCTAATCCAAATTCTCCCATACGTACCCCATTAATAATTCCATCTTCAAACACCTTTTTGTTTATAAATCTTGATTCGCCTGGCGTTCTAAGAGTTGTTAGATAAACTTGTTCCGTTGAAACATATTCTCGATCGATAAGATATTTTTCTTTAAGAAATATTGGTGAAACTTTTTCTAATATTTCACCATCAGAACGTAAACTATCATATACTTTTTGATCTAAGAATATATCTTCACCAAATATAGGTACCCCTAAAATAATCTCCTTAAATTTATTTTTTCCGGGAATGGAAACTTCTCGATAAAATCTACAAATAGATTCTTTCAGTTCAGATTCGGCTTTTTTTATCGCTTTTTTAATATCTTTTCTTTGTTCTTCAGATAGATTAAGATTTTTATCTTTATCAATATAATCATAAGCTATTTTATTTTTTACAACATTTACAAAATTGGACCTTTCTGACTCAAGAGGATAAAGAAAAAATACTGTATTTCGATAAACCCGCGGAGTTTGTCCTTTATTTTTTAGAATGGAATCCATTAACTTTTGATCTTTATTTTTTAAGATAACAAGTTTAAAATCTTCAGAATCTGATATATCCTCTGATTTTTCCTCCCAGATAAAAGTTTTTAATTTTCCACCTTTCAAATTTTCTCTTAAAAGTTCAGACTCCATTGCAATAAGTTCTCTATCTTTAATATTTTCCTTATTAATATATATAACTCTATTAATATTGGGTTGATTATTAAAAAAATATTTATCCCCCTTAAAATGTATGTAAAACAGCCTCCCACTTTCTCCGGTTAATTTTTGAAAAGCGTCTGCAATTACTTCTGAGGGATTTTCAATGGTAGTAGCAGAACGTTTGATTTCACTTAAGGTTACCCCGTATTCATGTCCACCTGAAAAAGAATAAAGGAATATAGTAGTAGCTACTCGGGCTCCTAGATTTAATCCTCGATATGAACTGCCTAATAATTTATCTATTTTTTTTGAGTTCGCTTCTCTTCCGGTAATATCAACATCTACAATTCCATTATATTCTTCTCCAATATGCCTTATAAACTCTTGGCGGATCTCTTGGTTAGATAAATCAAAATCTGCTAAACTTATGTAAGATCTATTTGCTCCTATTAAGCAATGTACAACCAAAGAAAGCAATCTAAGTACACCACGAGTTCTTTGAAATATCGGGAAACTTCCCCAGCGGTGATAGAGGATATCTATTACCTCAGGCATAAAAGGATATGAATCTATAAATTTATCTCTATACTCACTTGGCTGCATATCTGCAGGAAGTATACCTTCCTTATCTGCATAATTTACAAATTCAGCAATAACTTTTTTTGCCATATTTTCATCAATGTTGTTAAAAAGTCTTCTTTTAATAATTTTAGAAACTTCTTGGTCTTGAATGGGTGATTTAATAATTTCCCTCCGGCCGGTTATATCACGAAGTTGGATAACAATTTCTTCACCTCTGGGAGTTCTATTGTAGGGATTACTGGGAGTAGTAGTAAATGCCAAAGCTACATTATTCAATTCACTTACTACATTAGAAAGAGTGCCTAAAAAAGTAAGAGTCAGTGTCGTAAGATCTGTTTGACCTACACTAACTGCATCGGTAATATTTAAATAAGGAATAAGTTCATCTATCAGAATTAATACAGGGGAATGCTTCTCTAAAAATTCCTTTAATTGTTCTCCTCCTGGAGGTACACATGAAGAGAATTCATTTATTGACCCTGTTAATTGCTTTTCCATAAGTCCCCAAATGGTATCAAAATCTTCAGGCGTATTCCCAGTTTTCATTTTTTCTCCTACAATCGTAACTGTATTTACCCCCCACTCTTTTGCTTTATGATACATAGCAATTAATGTATGGGTCTTACCTCCACCAAAAGGGGTCTGAATTTGAATAACCGGGTCTCCACCTTTCCCGTGAATACGTTTTTCTATAATAGCAAGTAAATTTTTAAGCCCTTCGGTAAGGTAAGTCTTTCTGAAAAATGTTTCTGCATCTTTGTATTCATCAGGTCCTCTATTTTTCATAACCTCCCATAAATCAGCTGCAAATATATCCATTGTAAGTCTGCCTTCTAAAATATCTTTATGAGGAACAGCGATAGTATGAAATGATTTCATTTAATCACATCCTTTCCTTCTTTTTACTTTTTAATCTTTATTTAAAAATAACACATATAAACAAATTATCTTACTTATCCTTATAGTTAAAAAGATTTATTTGTGCCTTTCTTGTTTTAATTTTTATTTCTTCTTGTAATCGCATTTTTCCTGATAAAAATCCGTCTAAGAGTTTTTTCTCTTTGCTTTCATTCGTTAATGTCTCGGATATTGTTTGAGCAACCCGATAAAAGGCATCACTTTTCCCATAACCTGATTCGTTAAGTAAAGTTATCATTTCATTCCGTCTACCTTTTTCCCAAAGTAAAAGTACAGCATGAAGAATATCTATAAGTTCTGAGGAATTTCTAAAATCTTCAAATTTTCTATCTTGCGGTCCTAAAACTCTGATAAATTCCTTTTCTTTCTTGATAAAACCGGGCCGATTCCACTCTTTTTCCAGGGCAACATTTGCACTTCTAGAAAGTTTATTCGCTTCATCAAAATGTAATTTCGCTTCTCCATAACTCCAACGATAAAGAACATAAAAACGAGTTAAATTAGAAATTTCTCCTGCAAAACCGTTGTGCAAAATTTGATGAACTGCATAATCGGTAGTAATTCTTCTTACATCTGAAAGCATTTGAGATGCTCTTATAATATTACCTTCATAATCTATAATTTTTTTATATTTACCGAAGATTTCGATGGCCGAACCTATGGCAGCTATAAAGAAATCTGCCCCACTAATACCTTCGGTCCAAAGACGTTCAAGTTTTTTATAGAGATGGTTTTTTAATTCTTCTTTTATATTATTATAAAATCCAGTTGGTTCTCGTTCCATCTTGCGTGCTATAATATAGATTGAAGAAGCAAGTGCAGCAGATTCATGTGCTCTCAGCCTTGCATGCATTTCTGTATTAATTGGCCAGGAAGCAGTGACAACTAATCCTGAATCTATCAAAGAATTAATAAGAGTTTCCCATCCCTCGGTAGATTTATGGGCATAAACAATAATTGCAATGCCATCTGGTTTTAAAAGCCGATATATTTCTTGAAAAGATTTTTTAAGCATAGATTCAAAAAATGCCTTTGCTTTATGTTGCCCACCCTGCCTTATAGAATCTGCTATAATTTCCTGAGATTTAGGAACAAGAGGAGTCGCAAACAGCTCAGGATATAAATCACCAATTGTTCTTTTAAGCCATACGTAGAAGAAATCTGAAAGATAAGAGTACGGTACATTATCGTAGTAAGGTGGGTCCGTGAATACAGCATCAAAATAGTTATCGGGGTAGGGTAGGGATGTGGCAGAGAATTGGGATACGGTAGCGGGGGATTGGGATGTATGTGAAAAATGTTTTATTACTCTTAAAATCCAATTCGTTGCGGAATTCCAATCACCAGTAGCCTCGCTCCAAGGGCATAATTCAAAGTAATCCCAAACCATCGGAAGTGCTTGTCTGGTAAAAGTATTACCTATAAATTCTCCATGGGATACCCATCGTGATAATGTAGAGTTATAATCCGCCTGTCGATCTATTGCAAGCGCCAGATAACTCATCACCGCCTTTGAATATTCCTTTTCATATCCATTTTCAATCATTTTCTGATATGCAAGCCGAACTTTCTCCACAAAAGTAATTAAAGCCAATTTCTGGCGAAAATTAAAGAGGTCACTTGATTTTTTAGGAGATGTCCAGTATGAAGATATACCCAATGTCCCTTTCTTGGGCAATGGTTCATCAGGCACAGGGTCAATTCCCCATTTATCCATCAACTTAGCTCTTTTCTCCTCAAGACATTTTTCTGCTTCCCTGAAAACTTCCAAGTCTTCTTCTTTTGAAATCCTATAGGTCTTCCCTTGCTTTTTCGGATAGCGCGAAACCACAGCAACTATTTTCTGTCCAGCTTTCCCCTCTTGAAAAAGATTTCTTGTAGTTTTAGCATCAATTACCGCACCACATACCAGACAAATAGCTACAGCTTTGGTAACTGTACCTTGAGCTGGATTGAATCCTTCAGGTATTGTTTCATATCCATCACCTACCATTTTAAAATGAACATTTTTTCCTTCTATATAAGGAAATAGTGCAACTTTTTTATTTTTCTTATTAGTCATCCAGAATTGTCTCATTAAAGGAATCTCTGCACCACAAGAAGGATTTTGGCAGGGAATAGTCCGCGCCCATATGTAACCAACAGGTATGGAACCATCAGGTTCAGGAGGATAAAATCTACCAATTTCTTTTTTCACTTCTTTAAGAACCCAGTTACTCCATTTCTCTACATTATAAAGCAAACGATTGGGGACAATTTTTGAATCAAAATCTAAAGTCTTTTGTTTTATAATTCCTGGGAAAAGAATAGAAGGGTTACTTTTTATTTTAAAAGGTTTACCATATTTTTGAGGATATTCCAGAGTGCATTTCTGGAGTAAAACCGCAACCGGGTTGTAATCATTCGAATAAGTTTCACAACCTAATCTTAAAGCTTCCAAGGGAATTGCTCCACCACCCCCAAAAGGGTCAAGTACTTTAGGTGGTTTTCCATTATTTGCCTTTAATATATCTTCTCTTGCTTGTTTAATCATAGATCGATCTAAAGAATTTTCCCATTTAGAAAATTTAATAATGAAGTCTCTTTTTTTATTAAATTCTTTTTTATCACCTGGAGAGACAGCAGGAATTAGAGCTGCATAATTAGTGGCTCTCGAGGAGGCTAACGGTCGACGAGCCCACCAGATATGAAGGGTAGAAATATGCCCATGGCGGATATTTTTTTCTCTGGCAGATTCAATACTTACTTCTTTTACCGGAAAGCTTTCTTCAATAAACCTTTTATCCTTATTCAATTTCTTCATCCCCTTTTGTTTCTATTTCATTAAAAGCTATAATATATCTTACTGATTCAACTTTCTGTTCAACTTCTAAATTCTCTACCGGGTTTCTTACAATATAAAGTTTTGGCTTTAAAGCAGAATTTACTACTGCATAAAGATAATAATCATCTTCAAACCTTTTTGCTTTAAACCACTCATTCTGAGTTAAAGCCACATCCCCAATTTGTGCTCTTGTTTTAACTTCTATATATCGTACTTTGTTTTCTCTATCTTTTGAACGGATATCAAAACCTAAATTTTCAGAAGAAACATCTTCGGGTTTGCGTCCATTTTTTACTTCATAATCCATAGCAATCTTCATTCCTATAAGCTCTATTTCCTTATTGCTTATCATTTTTTTATCGATATGAGCTGGTGGTTTTACTCTAATAATACCGATAAAATGAGGGGCACTCATAGTAAGAGTCTTTTCTTTTTGAATTTGTACTTTTAATTCTTCTGATGCTTTTATATATTTTTCTTTCCTTTCTTCTTTATTTCTAATAGCTAAATCGACATTTTCACCTAACTCTTTGCGGTTATATAATGAAATTAATTCCCCATCTAATTTTAATATAAGATACTCCAATGATTTTAATCCATATTTTTGCTTTATCTGGGTCTGTCTAAGGCGCTCTTGTAAAAGTTCTTTTTTGTATTCTTCTAATGTTGGGCGAATTTTAATAAGAACATGTTCTTTGATAGATTTAGTATCAATAGATTCATTTTTTATATTTTTTCCTTGAGCAAGGTCCCAAATAATTGCGGGAGAAATTTCCTTTATTAAATCTTTACCGTTTGTATAGAAAGAAAAAAGTCTTTTACCAACAATCTTATCAGTTCCATCTCCTACTTCACCTTCGTAAAAAAGGATATAGCCATCTAAATTCCCGTCAGGATCAATAAAATTTGCACCATTTAATAACGAATCTGAAATATTCTTTTCTATCCAAACCATTAATGATTCAAAGAGAGGGTGACCAAAAGAAATAAATTCCACATCAGGATTTCTGAAAGCAATTTCTTTGTCAAAAGTTACCCGGGGATATTTTTTTACCAAATCACCATATGATTTTCTAAAGTTATCTTCTTTTGCAATATTACGCAAATCGAAAGGAACAGAATCGATTACCATAAAACCGCTTTTGCCTTCATGAAACTTTCCCCCTACTCTCGTAAATGCTTCTTTAAAAAAGCTTTCCGTATATTCCGGGATAAGTCGATATTCTTGTGCTTGTTGAGCCATTTCTTTTATACGGGTATAATCGATAAATCGAGTAGCTAAACTTTCACCTAAATTTTCTTTGACTTTATTTATATATTCTTCATTTACAGTAATTTCTATATCTTTTAATATGTCATCGATATTTCTTGCGTTAACCGCTGCTTCTACCAAGAGTTGGGAAAGATTTTTATCTTGATATATTTCACCAAGACAATCAAATACTTTATCACTCCCAAGTGCTTTTTTAATTTCCTCCAATTTTTCAAATAATCTCTTAAAAACTCTTCCTTCTCTAGTATCTCCTGCTACAAGATTAAAGACATAAACTTCTTTTTGTTGACCATAACGGTGGATTCTTCCCATTCTTTGTTCAATGCGATTAGGATTCCATGGAATATCATAATTAATCATTAAATGACAAAATTGCAAATTTATACCTTCGCCGGCTGCTTCAGTCGCTACCAAAATTTGCGTTTCATTTTTAAATATCTTTTCAGCTTTTATTCTTTCTTCAAGGCTCATTCCACCATGTATAACATTTACTGTATATCCCCAGCCTTTTATTTTATTTCTGAGGTATTCCAATGTATCCCGGGACTCAGTAAATATAACTATTTTTTTATCTTTAGGTTCTGAATATTTTTTAGATAATTCTGTAAGGGAATTTTTGAGTTCTTTTAATTTTATTTCATCCTCGCTTCTAATTATGTCTTTAGCATCTTCTACGAGATATTTTATAGTTTGAATTTCTTCTTTTAATTCCTCTCTATTCTCCGCACCACTTAAGGTTTCCCAAATTTCTTCTTCCTTCCATCTTTCTTCCTCACTCATATCTTCTATTTCATCAAAGTCGATAAAATCTTCAGAATATTTTAAATTTTTTTGCAATCCCTCTTTAAATAACTCAAGCAAATCTTCTAAACGTTTTTTTCTTCTCTCCAATGATCTTAATAAAGCAAAAGTGCTTGAGGCAAGACGACGTTGTAAAATTATCAAAGCAAAAGTAATATTTCTTTTTTTATTTTTTGACATTGCCCTGTTGTATTGTTCTACAACATATTTTGATAGCTTAGTATAAAGATCAGCTTCTTTAGGAGATTCGGTGCCCAAACTGAATGCTTTAGTAATTACATGCCTGGGTAAAAAAAGTGGTTTTCCTTCAAAATCTTTTAAATCTTCTTTAACACGTCTAATAAATAATGGATTATCTTTATTTTGAATTGACTCATAAATCATTTTGGTGGTAGCAAAAAACCCCGGTTTAAGAAGATCAAGAAATAAACGAAAATTCTCGGGGTCTCCCTTATGAGGTGTCGCAGTTAACATTAAAAAATGCTCTGAATTTTTTGAAAGTATTTCTCCTACTCTATAACGGGCTGTTTTTTTAGTCTTATTTGCATAAAGATAAGCACTCATTTTATGGGCTTCATCAACAATAATTAGGTCAAAATGAGAGGCGGAAATGGAAGGAAGAATATCATCTCTTTTTATAAAATCGATAGAAGTGATAATCTGATTCTCCCTCATCCACATATTCTCACCATAAAGAGCATTTAAAAGACTCCTATCGACCTTAAGAAATTTTTCTTCAAATCTATCTTTTAATTCTCTTCTCCATTGATCTTTAAGGTGCCCAGGTACTACTATTAATATTTTGCTTATAAGATTGCGAAGTTTTAATTCTTTAATAATGAGCCCCGCCATAATAGTTTTACCTGCTCCGGGGTCATCGGCAATTAAAAAACGAATTTGTGGCATTTTTAATACATAACCATATACCGCTTCAATTTGATGAGGAAGGGGGTCAATCTTGGAAACATTCATTGCTAATAAGGGGTCATAAAGAGAGGCAAAACGATAGCGAGTTGCTTCTAAAGATAAAAAAACTTTCCAGGGCTCTTCAGAAAAAGTAGATTCAGTGCTAAGAACTGAAATGTTTGATAGTTCCTCACGGAGAATAATTTGGTCAACAAATTTTCTTGAATTAATCGTAACACCAACTATATGAAAATATTTTTCATCTTCTTCAACTAATTTTATTTCTACTGGTTCTGACCATTGATTGCCTTTAATGATGTCCCCTGGTTTTATGTTTGTCATTTAATTACCTCTCGCTCTAAGTGTAACTAGAAATAAATAATTGTCAAACCACAAAAAAAATGCTATTGAACTTTCAATATATTCAGATATTCCTCAAATTCACAATTATATTAGATATTAAAAAGGTGCCTCTTTTTTAACTGCGCGAACATTAAATTATTTCTAATCAATTAATATGAATTATTATCCCCTCTTCCATCCATTCCTCCCAATCAAGGCTGGTTATTTCGGGTAGTTGTAGAAGGGCTTGCGGGTCTTTGAATCCTCCGAGCTCTTCTCTTAAGGCAATTATTTTTTACGCAACTTGGGAAGATTTTAGAGTTTTAAAATGCTTGACTTTTTATATAATACTATAATATTTATATCAAAGCGGTAAATCCGTTGTGAGTTGCTTTTTGCAAATAAAATATTCGCAAAGTATTGAAAATTAAGGATTTATATTTTATTTGCATTATAGCTTGCAAATAAATATTTACTATTATTTATCAAAGGTATATTTTCGCTTCAAAGGATATAAAATTTAAATAAAAATACTGGTCCTGATGCAAAAGTTTCGATTCAAAATATTCTAAAGATTAAAGAGCGAATCATTCGAGCTCTCCTAATATTTTTTCGTCAAGATTTATAATTAATCTCCACCTGGCATTTTTAGTGCTTTTTTCTGGCATAGTGGGATCAAGTAAGAGATAATTTCGAGTATTTATTTTTGGAAGGTTTATTTTTATATTTAATTGTTCAAATAGGTAACCTAATCTTCTAATTACTCCGGAATTTCCTATACGCTGGGCATAGGCAGCTAATTTTTTGTTATTAAAAGTATTATTCTTTAAGGCTTTGGCAACCTCAATTACTCCGCCAGCATATTGAGGAAGATCGAGACAATCTATTATAGTTTTTTCTTTGTCAGTAATATTTATTTGAGTTTCCTCAATCCATTCTTTTCTAATACCAAATATCTTGGTATCTTTAATCTTGATAATTTTATAGGGTATCCCAAATACTTTAGGATTATTATTATATTTTCTGGTATTGGTTTGAATAAAAACAGTATTTGGTATCTGTTCGGTTAAGCCATAATAATTAAGAGCACTCCCATAGGCAATTGCGTGTTTTTCAACTAATAAAGAAGCAATTACAAATTCATGTAGGGTATATTTTCCTTTTTCAGATCCAAGGGGAATGATTATATATTTTCCTTTCTCAATACGCTCAATTGCTCCTCTTTGTAGTAATCTATATAATGCCTTTTGTAAGCTCTTTGAAGATAATTTACTTATCTTTAATGCCTCTTCAAAGGTAAAGAAAGTTCCTTTTTTAGCCAATGAATCTAATAAATCATTTCTTCTCATTTTTATATCATACTTCCTTTATCTGTCTTCTATAATGTATCATATTATGAAAAAATATGCAATAAAAATATAAAGATATTGAAATTATGAATGCAATACATATCTAAAGTTTTTAAATTAAAAAAGTGTTCTATTTTTATTTAATGCTAATTATTATGCCTTGTTCTTTCCATTCCTGCCATTCAAGGTTGGTTATTTCGGGTAATTGAGTGAGGTCTTGCGGTTCTTTGAATCCTTCCAGTTCTTCTCTTAAGGTGATAATTTTCTGGGCAAGGGGTTCGCTTATTTGTAAGATGTTGGTAAGTTCTTCTAGGAATGCGGAATTGATATTTATAATTTTATCTTCTATTTTTGCGGAAGTAGGAGAAGTGTATAAAAAATCTACTTTGGCTCTATCGAATAATTCTTTAGTTCTTTTGGGACTGTATTTATTGGTCCATAGGTTTATGAATTGATTCTGAAATATTTCAATTATTTCCGGGTTGTCTATTACCATTAGGTTTTCGTCATTTCTGTGATTGGCGGAAAAGGTCCAGTTATAGGAACCGGTGAGTAAGGGTGGGGCTTTTACAAGAGGGATGGCAATTTCTCTATCGGTAAAGATATACATAGCTATGTTAATAAAGGCTTCGGCCTGATTGATATTTTTGATGATTTCTTTTTGAGGATTGTCGGATAGGGAGAAGTAGACTTCGCTTTTGGCCAGGGTGGAAAGAGAAAATTGGGAAATAAAAATTATGGTAAGTAAAATAAGTATAGTTATTTTTATTTGTTTTTTGTTTTGAAACATCTTTGTGAATCTCTTTTTATTTTTTAATAGACAGGTGAGATGCCTACCCTACGTGGTTGGCAGGGTTGGGATTGCCGTCTCCGCTTTCGCGGGGACAGGCTTACTTCGCTCGCAATGACAAAAAATGTCCCCCATGATTCTGAAAAGTAATCGGGTATGAGTTTCGGATTTAATACCCACTTTGTATATTCGACATAAGTTTTAAAAACCCTTCTTTTTTGGGAAAATAATTATGGGATTAACAAAAGGGGACGGACTTTACTTTTTACCTAGCATAAGTGCGGGGAAATAAAAGAAGTCAGTCCCCCTTTAAATTACGGGATTGCCACGTCGCTGCGCTCGCAATGACAGAGTGATGGGACGGAGAGAGGGAATATTGAAATAATATTTTAAGATAGTATACTCAAAAATGCAGCTTAAATATAGTTTACCGATATCTTTTAATTAGACTACTCGTTTAACTCGCTATTATCTGAAGCCAAGGGGGTGATTTAATGGTTAAATTCTCATTCTTCATCTTAGATATGCAATAAAGGTCATTCTACTATTTGTTCCAATTTTTAGTTATAAAAAAAATAAAAAGAAAGGAAATGTATGAAACAATGAAGATTAGAGACTTAAAGAATTATGGTATCCCCTCTTGTGTTCTGGATATCTGGGAGAAAAATTACTCTCCGTATTTACTGCCGTTACAGGAGGAGGCGGTGAGGAATTATGGGGTGTTGGATTGCAATGACAATAATAATTTATTAGTTATCGCTCCTCCTTCCTCGGGGAAGAGTTTTCTCGGAGAGATAGCCGCTATGGCTCAGGCAATTCATCAGAAAAAGATTATCTATTTAACCCCTTTCAGGTTTTATGCTGAAGAAAAATATA
>Ga0209986_10001993_pt1 | contig 19133 bp, 16 predicted proteins | sample BlataG_FD_183168 | JGI IMG/M metagenome (GOLD analysis project Ga0209986, IMG submission 183168) | Deep subsurface microbial communities from Black Sea to uncover new lineages of life (NeLLi) - Black_00105 metaG (SPAdes) (version 2) | ecosystem: Environmental > Aquatic > Marine > Oceanic >... | reverse complement strand
ATCAATGTAGCCACCATTCGCCAAAAATTTAATATTCTTGAAAAGCATTATATAAAGCATGTAGGTTCATAACTCACGCTGTAATCTAATGATCAATTCTTATGTTGCAAGGGTCAGACCAACCAGCAGGTTCGTACCAAACCATAATCAGCCCTTATAAGAAACTACAGCCCCGCAGGAGCGGGGCCACGAAGTTTCTCATATCCGGAGGGCTCAGCAGTCGATACAGGGGATGGTCGGCGTTGCAATTGGAATTGCCGATGTCGGCGTTCGCGTCGGCCCAGGTGTTCTGGTCTTGGTCGGGGTGAGCGTTCTTGAAGGTATCGGCGATATCGTTGGGGTACGCATTCGCGTTCTCGTCGGCGGCGCGGTGTAAGTGCCGTCGCCACTCACTGTGAATGTACTCCAGCCCAGGAAGTTGAAAATCAGTTGTGCCTTGAAGTAGTCCTCAAACGGTTGACTATTTAGGTTGAAGTCCGCCTCCCACCAATTGTTCTACCCCGAATATAGAGCTATCGAAGGTGAAGAGGCTAATAAAGGACTTGATATCAACCACCACTCCAGCACGCAGCTGCGGCGGTTAGCCCTTGGATAACATGTCGAGAATCAGAAAGCTCAGGGGCTGATGACCAGGTCTGTCACCGTTCCAAACGATAGCCATAACCCCGGACGGTCACAAGGCATGTCGGTCGCTTCGGATCAACCTCTATCTTGTTTCGCAGCAACCAGATATAGCGACGTAAAGCGCCGCCTCCACCCTGACGATAATCCCCCCAGACTTCAGCGATCAACTCTTTCTGCGAGACGGCCTCCCCAGCCCGCTGCACCAGCGCTGCCAGCAGGCGAAACTCTGTTGGTGTCAAGTCGAGGGCTTGCTCGTTTAGACGGGCTTCTCGCTTGCGCATGTCGACGACCAGCGGGCCGGACTTATATATGGAAACCTCCACCTCGCGCTGGGCTGCCGTGCGCGACAGGATTGCCTGCATCCGGGCGGACAATTCCGCCATGCTGAATGGCTTTGTGACATAGTCGTCTACGCCCAAGCGGAAACCGCGCAGCTTATCGGCCTCCGAGTCCTTAGCGGTCACCATGATGACCGGTGTTTCTGCTAGTTCACGAATACGGGCGCAGACCTCCCAGCCATCCATACCCGGCATCATCACGTCCAGCACCACCAGATCGGGGCGCTCCAGATAGAAGGCTCGCAGGGCTTTTGGACCGCGATCGGCGATGATGACCTTAAAGCCCTCGCTCTCAAGGTACTCCTTGAGGAAGCGCAGCAGAGTCTTATCGTCATCCACTACAAGAATTTGGGAGGACATGGTCTTTCTCCTAGAACGCAAGCAAACCGGCGGACAACACACAAATTGCACGCCAGTTGGGGTCTTGGCGCAGCGCTCCCCCCTCAATCGGACGCATTGAGCCTACTGAAAGACTTCGTTCTGCTCAAGATGCTTGCTCCGCTCTACTTGTCCAGATGCAGAAATGGAGCGGCATAGCACGACAACCACGTAATGCCGGTGACCCGGCCGGCTCGCCATTACCCCGATGTGGGCGCTGCGTCTTTGCTCACCCTGAGCTCCCAACCAAGCGCTCGGTCCAGACTAGGCAGCCTGGCGCAACCAGAAAACCAGTCGAGCCCCACCGTCCGGCGCATCCTCCACGCGGATGTCACCTTCCATGGCCTCCAGCAGGCGCCGTACCATGGGCAGGCCGAGGCCATACCCGTACACCTCCCGAGAGTCACTGGCATCAAGCCGGTGGAATATATCGAAAACCCGCTCGCGTTCATCGGCGGGGATACCCGGTCCGGTGTCGCTGACAGCGATGCAAACTCTGGGGTCTTCCGCCCACGCCTCCACCCGGATATCCCCCTCTGGCGCGTACCTAAGGGCATTGTCCAAGAGATGGAAGAATATGCTCTCCAGCGCCCGCTCATCGGCCAGCACCGCCGGCAGATCGGTCGGGATATCAAGGCACAATCGCTCACCCCCAGCATCCTCTGAAAATCGTGAGCGTACCTTCTGGGTGACATCTTCAAGCGGTATTGGCTGGAGTTGGAGTGGAAAGCGGCCCGCCTCCAGAGCCGACAAATCGAGGATGGTCTTGACGAAGCGGACTAACCGCCGGGTCTCTGCTTGGACCAGACCGAGCGACTCGCGCACCGCTGGAGTCAGCTTAGGATAGCTGTCGAGAATTAGTTCGACGCCGCCACGGATATTAGTCAACGGCGCACGCAATTCGTGCGAGACTAACGCGACGAACTCCGTCTTCAGGCGGTCAAGTTCCTTCAACTCCTCATTGAGCCGTGCCAGGTCGGCTACAGTGGTTTCCAATTCCCTAGTCCGGGCTTCAACCTTGTCCTCCAGTTCGGCGTTGAGCGCTTCGAGTTCGCTGCGGGCCACTGCCACCTCGCTAAGGGCCGTCCGCAGCGCGTTCTCCCGCTCGCGGATGTTCGTCAGGTCGTGAGCGGTGACGGCAAGCATCGCCTGCGCCTGGTGCACATCGCTAACAGGCCTCATGGAGAGCGCTACTGGCAACATGTCTCCATCCCGACACCTCAATAAAACCTCGCCCGCCCATCCATCCTCCAGCGCCTGAGAGACGATTGCGCTGAACATATCCTCAGCTATCATGAATTCTTCTAGATTGAGGCTCTCGTCCACACCTTCCGGCGCGCCAATGGCTTGGCGAAGGGCCGGATTGGCAAGACGGATGAGGCCATCGGCCTGGCAGATGAAGGCCATATCGGCGGAGGCGTTCACCAGGGTGGCGAACTGGCGCATCTCAATCTGCCCCACAATGACCCCCTGCCGCGCGACGAGCAGCAGACCGAGCACCGCTGCCGTACCGATGCCGAACCAGTCCACCTGGCCCGAAAACCACCAATCAAGCGCGGTAAAGCCGACGACGGTGTAGGTAAAGGCGATGGGAAGTAAGGGTTCCAGACTGCGCGCCAGGCGTTGAAAAGCAACCTCTAGGGAATTATTCCTTCTGACCTTGCGCAGCCTTAACCGGCGGCTAGCTGTAATAAACAGTACGTTAGCAGCCATCCATCCCGCCTCCACCAGGTTCGCTGACCAGGAAATCGACTCCAACCTCAAATACCCATCCCATAGGTCGCTGACAGCCATTACCAACACCGCCAACCCCATGATGCGTAAGGCTGCGTTCTCGTGCCGCGCGATGTCCTGAAGGCTGAGGCGAAGCAGCAATGCCAGAAGCATGAAATCCAGGACCGGTCGGACCGCTAGCCAGAAGACGGCGATCGGCCCAGCCAGCCCTACCTCCAACACTGAGCGAATGAACACCATCCAGGAAATCGCTAGAACTGACAGACTAAGGATGAAGAGGTCAAGCAGCTCGCGAATGCGGCCAAAGCGTTCAGGCGGCCTTGTGGGATAGGAGGTTACGGCCGCCACCACTGAGAAATAGCCGGCTACCCGGAACAGATCGGCTATGCTGGGCTTGTCCAAGGGGGCGCCGGATACGGCCCAGCCAGCCGCCTCAATTGCCTCTGCCATCGCCCACAGCGAGACGCCGGTACCGAGGAATCGCCAGGCGCGTCGTGCTTGGATGGGTTCAATTAGCGTGGCACTGCCCAGGATAGCCATCGCAGCCCACGTGAGGGTGCCGACCAGAAGCAGCCATGCCACAACATTGCTCGCGGCTATGGGCGGGCCAATAGCGACCCACACCGCGTAAGCCAAGACGGCAATCGGTGCCAAGCCGGACCAAGCGGGAGAAAGACCTCGCAACAAACTCAGGCGCTGCTTCATGTTGGCGATTGTACGTCATGGCTCTTGCGCGGGCAAGGCAGCCCGAAATGCCACGGCCCCGCTGATGCGGGGCCGCAGATTAGCCAGGCAAAGCAGCCACTATCAATCCTCAAGGGTCGGAAGTGGTCCGGCCGGCTCTGTCGCAGTTGCAGTCTCGGTCGGCGGTGGCGCTGGCGACGTTGGCGATGGTGGAGGTACATACTTGCTGCCGCTGACCGGACAAGTGCCCCAACCAGGGAAGTTGAAGGTCAGAGTGACACTGAAGTTTCCGTATAACACTCCACCGGGAACATTGTCGAAATCCCCTTCCCACCAATCGGTGTTGCCACCGCCATCGCAGGGGATCGAAGGCGCCGAGACTGAAGTGGGTGAATTGTAGGAATCTCCAAAGTAGTACTTTGTGCCATCGAAATAAGCCTTGTGGTAATGCCATGCCTCGTCATCCGGCCAGGTAAAGACGGAGTTGATCAGATACGCCGTGGCCGAGTTGTTATTCTTAACCCTTATCTCGAAGTCATCCCCATTGATCCTCACACTATTGGCGTAGATCAGGCTGCAGTCCGGCGTTGGGGTTTTGGTAGGTGTAAGGGTCTTGGTAGGAGTGCGAGTGATGGTTGGTGTCCGTGTGATGGTCGGTGTTCGTGTGATCGTCGGTGTGCGGGTGATGGTCGGCGTGGAGGTCGGGGGCAAGGGAGTGGCTGAAATACTACAGGAAACGGGGCATTGGCCCCAATCCGGGAACTCAAAGGTCAAGTCTCCACGGTAGAAACCACCATATGGTTGTATCGGCTGGGTGAAGTCGGCTTCCCACTGTCTGTTTTCATAATCAATCCTACATCTCTCATCATATCCACCCACTGTCCAGTCAATTGGTGAGGTGGAAATACTCCCAGAAGGATTGTATTCGCACGTGTCACCGTTCCACTTGAACTTAAATTTATCCCATCGCGGGGGATTGCCGGAGGGCCACGTGAGTCTGGAGAAGACCAGGTATGCGGAGGCTATATTTCTATTCCTCACAACAAACTCAAAATCGTCGCCATAAAGTTGCGTGTTATAGCAATAGAGTAAACTGCAATCCGGCGTCGGCGTAGGGGTAGGAGTGTCAGTAGGTGTAAGCGTAGTGGTGGGTGTGGATGTATTGGTGGGCGAGGACGTGGCGGTGGGTGTGTCGGTGATGGTGGGTGTGTCGGTGATAGTAGGCGAGGGGGTGGGTGTATCGGTGAACACCGGTGCAGTCGGGAAGGCACCCATCCCGACGTAGCGCACCGTCCTGAAAGTCTCAACGATTCCATCGCGCCGGGCTGTCAGGTGCAACTGTGGCCACCAGGTAGTGAGGTACGGGGTAATCAGCGGATGGTTGAAGTCCACCACCACCCACACCTGAGTTCCTTCCTCGCCACCATAATCCCTAAAGCTATCGTCGGCGGTTCCGAGTATACCGTCAGGCCCCACCTTGCAAAAAGCTGTCCAATCCGCGCTCCACTCGCTGGGGTTTGAGTTCTCAAATCTGCTCGCTTCTTCCACACCGCCACAAATCTCGATCTTAAAGTAGCCGGCTTCAGCCCAGTCGGTCAAGCTTTCGTTTCGCAGAATAGAAGTCGATCCAACCCGGCCGGCTTCCTCGATCGATTTGAGGCGAGCCATTGGCTCATCAAGCGGATCACTGCAATTCCCCTCGGCCGTTGCTCCGTTTTCACAGTGGATGGGGTTATACTCGCCGGTCACAGCATAGCGTATGGCGAATCGCGCGCCATTCTCCACTGCCAGCCAAGCATGCAACACCCTTGCAAGCTCGACGATCACGAAGATCGTCAGCAGCAATACCGGGAGGATCAGCGCAAATTCAACCAGCCCTTGGCCAGGCTTAAGTAACCAGCGCCGCCTATTTGAAGGTCTCTTTTTATCTATCACGCTTGTATCCTTTTACTCCGTCAATGTGTGATCCGGGTGTAGACGCGCTTGGCAATGTCGCTGAATACAGGATCCAGATCCATAGCGGTTTCGGCAAAGTAGTAATTGCCGCAATTAGTCTTTTGGGGCTTGCCATCGCACAGGTCAGAGAGCGGATTTCCGTCATCTCCAACAGCAGCTATATAGCGCAGCACGCGTTCCCCCAAGTCTTCATAGCAGGTTCTAGCGTACGGATCGCATGTGCCATTGATCATTTTGTCACCCATCCCGATGGTGAAGATCAACGCCTCGAATCCATCGAGAGCCAGACCGCCAGGTTGGTAATTATCAAGGAAGTCCTCGCAATATCCGGACTGGTCATCATTGATATATTGGTAGCAGCCAAGTAGATCAGCCAAATCCATGGCTGCATCGTTTGTGTCGTACAAATCATCATCATAAGTATGTCGGGTAGCTGGAGTATCTCCATCTCCGTCAGCACAGTAAGGTTTGATCCAAGTTGGTTCACCCACACTACCCGGACAGATATATTCAAGCGTTTCCGGGTGCCGAGCCTGGTTGGCCGCGCCATCCGAAAGCAAAACCACCACCCAGAGGGACGTGTCTCGACCATTATTTTCTAATGCTTCGGCTGCCTGATCTAAGCCACTGGCAATGCTGGTTGAAAGATGTCCGGCCGGGTCATCGCTGTCGGGTACAGATTGTTCACCAAGCCTCAAGTCGTCAATCACATCCAAAATCTGAGCTTTATCGTCTGTTAACGACTGAGGGAGATACCCCTCCACGTCAAAGTTCACAATGGAGACATGATCGTAGGGGAAGGACATTTGGTTGACGAATCGCTTGGCGGAATCACGCACCTCCTCAAAGGGTTGGCAAACGGGTGGATCATGGATAAGTGGATCTTGGCAATCAGGAAAGTCTCCACTATCTATTGCCATCGACTGGGAGGTATCGATCACCAGCACCAGATCCAGCGAGGCGGCCTCGGCAATCGTCTCGGCCTTGATGTTGACACTTCTCAAGCCGATTACCGGGAGAAATGCAAAGTTGACCGTTAGCTCGGCCTTCACCCTGATGAGTTTACGATCGTAGTCCCAAGGGTTATTCTCCTGGCAAAGGCTCGGATCGTGGAGGCCTGGAAACTGCGGAAGGCTGGGTGGTGAAAGATTACATACTTTGGGGTCCAGCGAGGCGGCCTCGGGATCGATGCCATTGAGCTCAAGGAACTCCTTCATCGTGGCTATGAGCTGTGACTCGGTCGTAGTAGAGAGGTATTGGCTGGCGGCCGCCAGCCCGGCAGCGTCCACTGCCCGGCGCAGGTGACCTATTTGAATGAACAGGATGCCCGCGTCGACCGTTAATCCGATAAAGGCCACCAACCCCAAGAATGCCAGAGCGATCAGGATCAAAGCTTGTCCACGCTGAAGTCTCATTCGCATGATATTCCTCATGGGGCCGCGTGCCTATTGGGCATGACACTATGGGCGTGTAGCGTGATCGGATTACCCAATAAGACTTCAATCCAAGGTAATCCCATGACCAAGTTGTAGTTGTAGTAGATCTCAATCAAAATGAGCCCGGTGTCGTTTGAGCCGTCTTGGAGCCAGCTCGCTACCGTCGTGGTATCATATTTCGACACCTGATTGCAGTAGAGTCTCCATCCTATCTCACCCCCCTGCTCGCAGATGCCGTCGTTATAGGCTGTCGGATAACGTGCCAAAATTGTTGGGGTTGCTCCGCCTGAGACGCTGAAGACGGAGATCACCAGGTCATCATTGTTGAGTTGGTCTAGCGTAATCTGCCTCGCTCCCCTTAGCACAGCGTACATCGTGCCGTATGCGCGGGTGTAGAAACCGTTTGGCTCCGGATTATTTCTGGGATCATCGTTGAAAAAGCCAGACTCATCGTGGACCGGGTCGTCATCAGCAGCGATCCGTGCAACCTCGCGTGCAGTGTCGACCAGGTCCAGATAATAGTTAAGCATGAAACCCAACTCGATCAGCCCGGAGATCATCATTACCAAAATCGGCAGTATGATAGCGAACTCGACTAGGCTCTGGCCGAGGGGTTTGCGCCCCTTCAATTTCTTTCTAGCTGTGCCTACTTTCATGCTACTCCCAATTTTTGTGATAAGTATGTCAAACGAAATTCAGCTATCAGCTTGAATTTCATCTCTATTATACGGGGAACATCTGCTGATGATGGTAGTACGGATGGACCAACAGGTCTAATTGTCGCGCTTTGGAATCGCAATTGTAACAAAAAGCAAACATTTCGGTTTACCAGCAAGTGTTACTAGAAATATGTCAACATGATTACGAAGGGTTAATGTCATTCTGAGGAGCGAAGCGACGACATCGTACCTGAAGGGTGAGAATCTCATTTTTTGTTGAATAGCATTCTGCAATTGAAGCAAAGAGATTCCCTTCGGTCTTGCTCAGGATGCTCACCGCTTTGTATTTGAATCCTGAGCCCTTCGACTTACCTCGTATGAGCTAATCCTGAGATCTTCATCAGGCCGTGGCAGGTTCTGCTGAGGTACTTATGATAACCGCTCGGGCATTGTCCTGAGCTTGCCGAAGGGGTAAACTCCGGCAGCTTAGCGAAGCTCAGGCCAAAGTCGAATTGCATCCTGAGCGGAGGACTGAGCGAAGCTCAGACCGAAGTCGAAGGATGGTCAACGTTAGCATTCAATATTGATAAAACATTAGCTGTCCTGGAAACGTTCAATAGCAGCTCGGCCGACGAAGTACAGGATCAACACCCCCAACAGCCAGATGGGACCGTAGGGAAATATTGACTCAATCGCGGTACGACCACCGAAGTAAACGATCGATGCTCCCAATACCAGGAATGGGCCATAAGCAATGGGTAGGAAAGCCTGGTACCGGCGGCGAAGTAACATGAATAGTAAGTAGACCAGACTGAATAAGCCAGCGACCAGAATACCCAAGAACAGGGCCACGAGCACCCCATAGAATCCAACAATCAGACCAAGCACCCCAGCCAGGGTGACATCCCCGAACCCAAAAGCCACCTCCTCCAAAACCTTCCCCCGCAACCTGGCGAGCAAGTGAGCGAAGACACCTCCAAAGAGATATAAAACTAAGACCAGACTAAAACCGGTCAACCCTCCCAGAAGTATCATCCCTAATTCCTGATCAGGCTTTAGAACACCGATCAAACCAAAGACGAGCGCCGCCGGGCCAGTGACGATATGCAAGATCAGCCGGTGTTCAATATCAATCACTACAATCAAGATAAAGAAGGCCAGGACTAACCCATCAGGCCAGAAAGAGATCGGCGTTGGATCCCTTCGATACAGCCATATTGCTCCCACGGTTGTCACTGCTTCGACCAGCGGAACACGCCACGAACGGGGCGTTCCACAATAGGGGCAACGCCAGGCGCGAGCGAACAATGATCCTATGCCAAACCATGCTGCCAATGAGCGAGGAGCGGTACAGGCCGGACAATGAGGGAATGCAAGTCGGCGGTTTAACGGCATGCAGTCAGCCAGCATGTTGATCAAGCCACCAACCCCCAATCCGAGCAATGCGATCAATGCCTCCATGACCACCAATTATACAGTCCTTGTGCTATAAAAAATGGGAGCCCAATTCCCTCCAACCACTTCTAGAGCTATTGAGCCTAAATGAGTGTTCAGGGAATATGGCAAGAATAAACCACTCCGGGGCAAGCTGTTGTGTATCCTGGCAATCTCCGATGAACAAGGTAGGGATAATAGACAGGGTCAGCAGCAAGTGCTAGAATGCGGACGTGAACCGCGAATTGCCGCAGCCTGATCGAGACCGGGTAAGCACCCTGACTGCGCTGCTGCTGCTCACCTATATCCTGATTCGAATCGTTGTTCTTCCATCACTAGAGACCGAGTTCTATGTACTTGGCCTGGTCATACGCTTCGAGTTCAGCACCGGTTCAATAATGCTTACTTTAGCCGCCGCTCTTGCCGTAGCGGGTTCCGATTGGCTCATCCGCTCTCATCCGGGGATCGAAGAGGGGCGAGTTAGGCTCGAGCACTGGGTGATCCCCGGACTGGCGGCGCTCGGCGCCGGCGCGATTCTAATCCGCATCCCTGAAGGCCCCGCGTTCTGGATCGGCCTGATCCTAGCTGCGACTTTGCTGATCGCCGTGCTCATTTCGGAATTTATAGTCCTCGACCCTGAGGATCCCCGCTGCGACAACGCCGCGATTGGCCTCACCGCATTGGCGTACCTGCTCCTGATCGGTGCGCTCTTCGCGATACGCGCCATCGGTCTACGGGCCGCCTTCGCCATTCCCCTCATCCTGTTCGCCAGCGGTGCAGTTGCTTGGCGCCTATTACGCCTAGCACAGGTTGGGAATTCGTCAGTGCAGTATGCACTCTTGATCAGCGGACTGACAGCCCAAATTGCGTGGGGCATCCATTACTGGCCGCTACCTCCATTAACCGGTGCATTAATCCTTGGACTTGTGGTTTACCTGGGAAACGGGCTCGCACTGGCACACAAAGGGGGCACGCTTGAAAGGATAAGGATCATCGAATTTGCTGCCGTAGGCCTAATTGCACTGGTAGCAATCCTTACATTGGCCTGATCTGCAGTTTTAGCTTACAACTTGGGAGAATTACTAGTCCTAATCGTAACTACTCACCCTCCCGCAGGTTTAGATGTTATTTTGACATAGAATCGCGCCTCGACCGGATATTCAAACTAATAAATGCTCTCAGTCACAACCTGCGGGAGGGTAAGCCGAGTAGTCACTCCTAATCTAGCGCATTGTCAACCGTGAAAGAAGCTATTGATCATCCTTCGACTTCGGCTCTCTGTAGCTTCTGCAATATGTCTTAACATCCTGAGCCCTTCGACGGGGCCTGTCCTGAGCTTCATCCTGAGCGGAGCGTAGTCGAAGGATTGTCGAAGGGCTCAGGACCTGCGGCTCCGCGAACCACGAAGTGGCGAGTGCAGTCGAAGGACGCTCACCTAGCTGGTTTGGACGGTCGCTCTCGACGAGCCCGCCAACCTACCAATCGTTCCTCACCTTTCAGCAGTCGGCGTATGTTGGGGCGCAGAGCCCAGAGCAGTAACCCTTCGGCAATTACGCCAAACACAACATATGCCCACGGTCCCTGCCCAACGATGGCTCGCCAAAGAAATACCCCTGTGGCGACCAGCGCGATGCTTATCGTCGCTACGGATGCATAACCAACTCCGAACAGAAAGAAGAGCGCGACAGGCAAAATAACCAGCAAAGTCCACAGCCAGAGCCCAGCGGTTGCCCCTATCGTTGTTGCGCCACCAGCCCCACCATGTAAGCGAATCCTACCTTCCTTATATTGCAGCAGAAATATAGAATAGTTATGTCCCACGATGGCCAGCAAGCCCGCAGTCACCTCTACCCATACCGATCCCCTGGTCAGGGCGCGTGCCAACCACACGGCACACGCGCCCTTTAAAATATCCACAACCGTTGTAGTCATGCCAGCCCAGAAGCCGGCCATGCGCATCACATTTGTGCCCCCAGTCCTGCCGCTGAACCAATAACGGATATCACGCCCCCTCACTATCTTCACGATCAACATACCGACCGGCACTGATCCGAGTAGATAAGCTCCGACGAGCGATCCGATGGTTTCTACAACCTGCATACCTGCCATCCTCCTTCGGGATCTTACTTATACTTCTGATAACCCTTTCAAGAGTTCACAGTTCCTCATTCTTCCAGGTGAATTGGAATCTCCCGCGGTCCTTCGAGCAGCATGATAAAAGCTCGGCATTGCCACTCCTCACCCGACTTTGACCATATAAGATAGGCAGCTTCCGGATAAGCAGCTTCCTTGATATCCAACTCGGAAGGTGCAGCCGGACCAGAAGGATGCGAATGATAAATACCGACCAGCTGGTCGCCCCACTCGTCTATTTGCATCAACGCTTCCACTTGTTGGAGTGGGTCCATGCGGAATCGCTCCCGTCTTCGAGCAATGTTGCTTATCGGAAGTACACAGTGGACCTTATCCGCCTCTCCTCCCAGAAGCCCACAAGCCTCCTCCGGCGTACACCTGCGCACGTGGGCCAGCATGGCCCGCCAATGATTGATCGGTAATATAATTCTTTTAGGGTGCATCGTGTATAGCATTATATCGCTATGGGCATAGTTTCTAGCTCTTGACAATCGAATATGCTTATCATAGAATAGAAAATAATTAGGTTAACCTAAATATATTATTAGTTATTGCTATTTTAGAGCTGGCGATTTCATCAGAACCAGCTTTGCAGGATACTGTAATTGATGGAGACGACTGCATGCTAGATCCCTTGACCTCCCTTCTGGTAGCCGCACTCCTGGTCACCTTGGGGTTGTCCCTCTTCTGGCCAGAACGTGGACTCCTCTCCCGTTGGCAGCGGGCACGAAGAGTGACTGATCGCGTTCTCACCGAGGACGCCCTCAAACATATTCACAATTGTGAGATGGCCGGCGATCGCCCAACGATACAGAGCATCGCCGGCGCGCTACAAATAAACCCTACCAAGGCATCAGAGCTGGTTAACAAAATGGATGCTGGCAATTTAGTTCAATTTGAAAAAGGCACCCTAAACCTCACCCCGACCGGGCGTGAGTCTGCGCTCCACATCCTTCGTGCTCATCGCATTTGGGAGCGATACCTAGCCGATGAAACGGGCTTCGCCGAGTCTGAATGGCATCTCAAAGCTGATCACTTCGAACACTATCTTTCACCCGCTGAGGTCGACACCCTCTCCGCCCAATTGGGTCACCCAACCCACGATCCACACGGCGATCCAATCCCTACTGCTGAAGGTGAACTAGTCGACCACCAGGGTACCCATTTGACGGCCGTGGATATCGATGTGCCAGTCAGAATCGTACACATCGAAGACGAGCCCCCCGCAATCTACGCTCAATTGGTGGCCGAGGGGTTACACATTGGCATGCAAGTGCGGGTGATCGAGAAATCACATCAGCGATTCCGTTTTTGGGCTGATGGCGACGAGCACATTCTGGCACCTATTGTAGCCAACAACATCACTGTCGTACCTATGCTTGAAGAGCCAGAAATTAGCCCGGGGATGCGCTTGTCAAGTCTCAAGCCTGGCCAGAAGGCAAAGGTACTTGGTTACTCTCCTGCTTGTCGAGGCGCGGAACGCCGGCGCCTGATGGACCTCGGCCTCCTTCAAGATACTGTTATTAAAGCTGAATATACCAGCCCTGGAGGCGACCCAACGGCTTATCGCATCCGTGATGCCGTAATCGCTCTGCGGGAGGAGCAAGCGAATCGGATTTATATCATCCGGCTCGAGGAGAATGTCGCATGACATCAGAAGCTCATAAATCTCATTCACCAGTGTGCGATTCTTGCCCCGTTCACCATGCCGCGAACCTGCTAAAGCTTGGGGTTAACATGACCGATTGGGATTTCGTCGTAGCTTTAGCGGGAAATCCCAATACTGGTAAAAGCACGGTTTTCAATGCCCTAACCGGATTGCGACAACATACAGGTAATTGGCCTGGTAAGACGGTCACCCGTGCTGAGGGAGGCTTCGACTTCGGAGGACACCGATATAAATTAGTGGACCTTCCTGGGACTTACTCGCTTCTTGCGACTACCATGGATGAAGAGATCGCCCGCAACTTCATCCTATTCGGACGGCCAGATGTAACGGTGGCGGTAGTGGATGCGACTCGCCTAGAACGCAACCTCAACTTAGTTTTACAGGTGCTTGAGATCACCGATCGCGTCGTAATCTGCCTTAACCTGATGGACGAAGCTCAACGGCATGGCTTACAGATTGACCACCGCCGCCTGGCACGAGACCTTGGTGTCCCAGTTGTGCCAACAATCGCCCGCTACGGAGAAGGATTGGATCAACTGCTGCAAGCGATCACTGACATAGCCACTGGCTTCAGCGTAAGCAAGCCACATCGCATCCAACATCTTACACCTGCTTTACAACGGGCAGTATCACAGCTTACAGCCCAAATTGAGTCCCACTATCCACGATTACCAAATGCACGTTGGGTGGCGCTTCGCTTGCTTGACGGAGACCAACGGATTGCTCAGGCTATTCAGCGAGGGGAACTTAGCACACTTAGCAGTGGTACAGAGGATCAACCAGTCGTCGATCGAAGTCTATAAGTCAAGGCGGTATAGTGGAGAAACGCAGAGAAACTACAGCGGAAGACATTTTACAAACAGCTAAAGCTTTACGCTGGGAAATCGGGGGCAACATTCATGAAAAGCTGGTGGAGGCGATCTACACCGATGCTGCCCAGATCGCCGATCGGACCGTGACTCGACAGGGGGTACGCCCACACTTCGACCTGGACCACAGCATCGATCATCTGGTTACCAGTCGCATCTGGGGCTTCCCCATACTTTTGCTGCTCTTCACACTAGTCTTCTGGATCACGATCTCAGGCGCCAATGTCCCCTCTAGAATAATTGGGTCGTTCTTAATTGATACCATCTACCCAGCGTTGAGTGATGGCGCAGCTAACATCGGGTTGCCCTGGTGGTTAAGCGGCCTGCTGATCGATGGTATGTACTTAGCCACGGCGTGGGTCTTTAGCGTCATGTTGCCTCCAATGGCGATATTCTTCCCCCTGTTCACCCTGCTGGAGGATTTTGGCTACCTGCCTCGGGTAGCGTTCAACCTGGATAAAATTTTTAAAAAATGCGGCGCCCACGGAAAACAAGCTTTGAGCATGATGATGGGATTTGGCTGCAACGCAGCCGGCGTCATCGCCACCCGCATTATTGATAGCCCTCGAGAGCGTTTGATCGCGATCATCACCAACAACTTCGCCCTTTGTAATGGACGTTGGCCGACCCAGATCCTCATCGCCACGATCTTTATCGGGACGTTGGTTCCAACCCACCTGGCCGGTTTAATTTCCGCCCTCTCGGTTGTGTCTATCGCCCTGTTGGGAGTTATGCTGACCTTCATCGTGTCCTGGTTTCTCTCCAAGACCTGGCTCAAAGGGGAAGTATCTACATTCAGCCTCGAACTTCCACCTTACCGACCGCCGCGTATTTTACAGACCATCTACACCTCTATCATTGACCGGACGATCTTCGTGCTCTGGAGAGCAGTGATCTTCGCCTTGCCTGCTGGCGCAGTTATATGGCTCAGCACCAACGTCCACGTTGGTGGATTGAGCATCGCTCAGCATCTGATCAACTTCTTGGATCCTATTGGCCTTCTGCTGGGCCTTAACGGCGTGATTCTATTGGCGTACATCGTGGCGATTCCCGCTAACGAAATTGTCATCCCCACCGTGCTCATGCTGACAGTCATGGTCGCTGGCCTCCAAGGAATTGGCGCAGGTGCAGGGGTAATGTTCGAACTTGAATCTGCAATTGGCACATTGGACATTCTCAATGCAGGGGGTTGGACCCTGCTGACCGCGGTCAATTTGATGCTCTTCAGCCTGATCCACAACCCTTGCAGCACTACAATCTATACCATCTACAAGGAGACTGGAAGCTGGAAGTGGACAATCGTTGCTACACTGCTACCCCTGGGCTTGGGGTTCACGACAACCTACCTCGTGGCACAAATATGGCGCGCGGTTGCTTTCGTTCTGTGATCCTTTCCGGTCTTAAGAAGGCAGTGTTCAGCAGGAATCTGAGGAAAATGTTCTTAGCAACTACTCAGAAAATACCCTTTCCATTCGCTGGCAATCGGAAATCGCAGCTACCAATTCGTGCCAGTCGGCGCAGGCGTTCCCTGCCTGCAGTCGAAAGGCAGATTTTGTAAAAGATTGGTTCGGTTTCAAATGCCGCGATCAGATTGGGATTCCTTCGTCTGGAGGTTGTCAGCCATATGTCCAGAACCCGACAGGGAAAATTGTAACAAGTCCGATGTAATCTTGTAGTGCTACAATGAGCGTGCTCAACGGCTAATTATTTTCCTACTTGAACACTTAGAGCAAGGTTTAGAGAAAAGCAAGAAATAATTCTTATCTCTAGAATATCAGATGAACAGCCAACCACTGCTGCTTATTAATAAATGAATAAGGAGTTTTAATATGCCAGGACAGCTCGCAATTCAAACCAAGGGGCTTATCAAAAATTACGGCAAAGTCCGGGCGCTTTGTGGTGTTGACCTCGAAGTGCGGCGCGGTGAGATATTCGGTTTTCTTGGGCCTAATGGCGCCGGTAAAACGACAACGATTCGCTGCATGCTCGATCTCATCCGTCCCCAGGGCGGTATCATACGCATTCTGGGCCTGGATCCACAAGCCGATCCGGTGGCTGTGCGCGCCCGCGTCGGCTATTTACCGGGCGAACTGAGTATGGAATCCAACTTGAAGGTCGAAAGCCAATTACGCTACTACAAAGACCTGCGAGGCAACAAGATCGAGTGGGGCTTCGTTCGCCAACTGGCCGAACGCCTCGATCTTGACCTCACCATGCCCATTAAGAACCTCTCCAAAGGTAACAAACAGAAAGTCGGCGTGGTACAAGCCCTCATGGCTCGACCCGAACTGCTGCTGATGGATGAGCCGACAGCCGGGCTTGACCCCCTAATGCAACAGGAAGTTTACCGTCTGCTTAAAGAAGCCCAGGCTGATGGAACTACGGTCTTTTTCTCCTCCCACATCATCAGCGAGGCCGAGGCGATCGCCGAACGGGTCGGCATCATCCGTGAAGGTGTGATCGTCGAGGAGGCCGAACCCAGCCGGCTTATCAGCATGACCATGCGCCGGGTGCGAATACGCTTCAAGCATCCGGTGGACCCCAGTCCTCTGAAAAATATTGAGGGTGTTTCATTGCTCTCCCAAAGCAACGGCATTGATATCACCCTGCAAGTGGAAGGCGAGATGGACGGTCTCATCAAAGCATTGGCCACCTTCCCGATCAGCGACTTCGAAACCGAACATACCTCGCTAGAGGAGATCTTTCTGGCTTTTTACCAAGCCGGCGATAAGGAGAAAATTTAAAATGTTCGCAGAATTTAAACACACCCTACGCCGCCTGCGCGGCCAGATGATTGGTTGGGGGATCGGTTTGGCCTTGTATGGCTTGATGATGGTATCTCTATTCGATTCCATAGTCGGTATAGAAGGTTTTGAGCAGCTTATCGCGAGCTATCCTCAAGAGATTATGGCTTTCTTTGGCGATATAATGGCAATTACCACTCCTAAGGGCTATGTGGATATTTACTATTTCACCTATATGACATTCATCATAGGTATCTTTGCCACTGGCACTTGCGCTAATCTGTTGGTTGGCGACGAGGAGAAGGGTATCCTGGACCTAGTGTTGGCTCATCCTATCAGCCGCTCAGCGCTCTTCATGGGTCGGTTATTGGGCTTTGTGGTCGCGACTGCGGTGATCTTGCTTGTGGGCTGGTTAAGTTGGGTCATTCCCTCTGGAAGCACTAGCTTGAACCTCACCTGGATCGAGTTCTTGCGTCCTTTCTTACCCCTGTTTGCAGTGCTGATTCTCTTCGGCATGTTGGCGCTGCTATTAAGCATGCTGCTGCCCGCAAGCCGTACCGCTGGCGGGCTTTCCGGAGGCCTGCTGGTCGCTAATTTTCTCCTGATGGGACTTTCGAATATTAACCAAGACCTCAAATCGTTGGTCAAGTTCACCCCACTCAATTACTACCAGGGTGGCGAAGCCATCACCGAGTTAAATTGGGAGTGGCTGGCTGGGCTATTGGCTGTGTCGTTGGTGTTCGCACTGCTCGCCTGGTGGCGCTTCCAACGACGCGACATCCGAGTGGGCGGTGAAGGCGGCTGGAGGATCCCAAGCTTTTCTATTGGAAAAAAGCGATCGGACACTCTAGAGGCAAAGGCCTCATGAGAGATCGCTTCGACAGCAAACTGACGACTAGTATATTAACAGGTCAGAAATAAAAAGGGAGCCGCGGGGCTCCCTCTTCACTGGCAGGATGATCCCGATTAATCTTCTAGCGCGTCGTAGCCAGGACCGCTTTGGAAGTAGTCGTAATTAGGCTGGATGTCTGGGGTTAAATCGACCACCTCACCAGCCTCCAGGACCCGGGCGTGCTCGAGATGCACCGCTTCACCGTCAGCGTTTTCACCGTCATAAGCGGTGTCAAACCCTGCCGTACCGGCAGGCATACTCAGATATTCGCCACCCTTTGCGGCGTAATCTGAAGGAACCTCCTCCTCGGCGAAAATCGCCTCATACGGGCATTCCGGGATACAGGCGCCACAGTCAATGCAAGTGTCAGGGTCAATGTAGTACCACGGCCACTTGTCGACCGGCTTCCCCGGCACGATACACTCCACCGGACACACTTCAACGCATCCGGAATCGCGGAGGCACAAACTGGTGATGATATGTGTCATGTCTTGATCCTCCATTTTGATCTAATGACGACGGGTATTATACCCTTCGCCTGATTAACTGATAGTTGACCCCACTCGACAAATCCGTTACTATCGCCTGACAAAATATAGCCGGCACCAAAGCGATTGTAGACCTATGGATCGTTTTTTGTCAAGCATACTATGCAAGAAAATCGTTCTCTGGTAAGGCGCAGCGCTAAACCGCCAATCCAGCCCAGAATTCACCCCACCCTTGTTCTCTCATTTGGGATAGTGGCCTCCTCCACAGCCTCTATCCTAATACGATTCGCCCAGACGGAAGCACCTTCATTGGTCATAGCCGCCTGTAGGCTTGGCTTGGCCACATTGGTTTTGGCGCCTGTGCTCTTCAGTCGCCATCGATCAGAATTAAAGGCGATGACCCGACATGAAATCCACCTTACACTGGCTGCTGGCGGTTTACTAGCCATTCACTTTGCCACGTGGATCACCTCGCTTGAGTATACAACTGTGGCCAGTTCGGTCGTCTTGGTGCAGACCTCACCCCTTTTCGTCGCCCTGCTCTCACCTCTGCTTCTTAGCGAGTCGCTCACCCGGTTCACCGTGCTCGGGCTGACACTGGCTCTGGCTGGGAGTCTGATTGTTGTACTAAGCGATGTTTGTGTCTGGGCCGGAGGTCTCCAATGCCCTCCTGTAGCCGATTTCCTTCAGGGAATAGCCATAAAAGGTGATTTACTGGCTATCGTCGGCGCGGTGGCCGTCGCCGGCTATATTATGATTGGCAGACGTCTGCGAAGCGGCGTGACTCTGATCCCCTATATCACCTTAACTTATGGTGCAGCGGCAGTTGTATTGACAACCCTGATGCTTATGGCTGGACAAACCCCGTTTGGCTACACCCCACAGATCTATCTTTGGCTTGCCCTTCTAGCATTGCTGCCTCAATTATTCGGCCATACCACCTACAACTGGGCGCTACGTTATCTTCCTGCAGCGGTTGTATCCATCAGCCTCCTTGGTGAACCTGTCAGCTCTACCATCCTGGCTATTTTCATGCTCGGGGAAACCCCACCTGCGCTTCGGTTAAGCGGCGCAGCCATAATCCTTGTGGGAATC
>Ga0209986_10001992_pt1 | contig 19134 bp, 14 predicted proteins | sample BlataG_FD_183168 | JGI IMG/M metagenome (GOLD analysis project Ga0209986, IMG submission 183168) | Deep subsurface microbial communities from Black Sea to uncover new lineages of life (NeLLi) - Black_00105 metaG (SPAdes) (version 2) | ecosystem: Environmental > Aquatic > Marine > Oceanic >... | reverse complement strand
GGGATTACCATATCTAATTGCTGGCGTGCTGCTCTTTGCCTCTAGGCGACTTTCAACTAGGAGAGCCTGACACCATCTCTTAGCTCTTCCTGTATCTGCCTTTGTGTTGCACCTTTTAGCGGATTGTTCAATGTTCGCATATTGACGTTTCAATTCACGTCTATTAGTTAGCGAGCAGGTTACACTTAATACTTGACAAAGCCTGGTTCTTGCTCTATTTTTTACATATAATTTATACATATTAAAGAGGAGGCGGAGATGGGTAGGAAGGAGGCAGCAATTCAACGAGCCGCTAGAGATGCAGGTTTGGACATAAGCCTGCAGGACGTAGTGGATGCCGTTGAAGATGAGCTTGTGGTCATCGATGATAAGCACCGTGTCCGCTTCGCCAATGCAGCAATGCAACGCAGGGTGTGTGAAGGCACCGGGTCACCCCTTGGCAGGCGTTGCTATGAGGTCTTCCAGTGCAGAGACAAGCCTTGCAGTTCACCCCTTTGGGAATGCCCGCTTAGAAGTGTACTAGAAAGGGGGGTCGGGACAACAGTTATTCATCATGACCACTCCTTGGAGGGGGACAAGTATGTCAGGGTTACCGCGTACCCGCTTAGGGACAGTAGTGGCAATGTCAAGGCAATACTTGAGCTGAGGAGGAATGTTACCGCAGAAAGGGAGCTGGAGACCCAGATCATGAGGCGACATCACCAGCTCTTGGCGTTGAGTCACATTTCAAGTGCCGTGAGTGGTCTGCGGGATTTGGACGCTGTCCTAAGGATTGCCTTGGATAATGTGCTAGAGATCATTAACGGCGCCACTGGAGAAATTCTGCTCTTGGACAACGATACCAAAACCCTGCACTATCGTGTACATCGCGGCTTGTCCGCTAAATATGCCGAGGATGTGCGGACACCCCTCGGCGAGGGGATAGCAGGAAAAGTAGCCCAAACCGGTGAGCCCATGTTGTTGGAAGACATCTCTAAAGATCCGCGTACTGCTCACCCCGATTTGATAAGTGCAGAGGGTATTAAGGGGTTCATCAGCGTTCCTCTGAAAGCAAAGGATAAAGTGGTAGGTGTGATGAATGTTGCCAGTCATGTGGCAGGGCGCTTCGGCGCAGATGATGTTTCCCTCCTTAATTCCATTGGGGACTATCTCGGCACTACAATTGAGCAAGCAAGACTATACGAGCGACTGGCAAGGGTAGGGGAAAGATATAGAGTCCTTCTCAAACATGCTCTAACTGCCCAAGAGCAGGAGCGAAAAAGGATTGCCCGAGAGCTGCATGATGAGACCAGCCAAGCGCTTACCAGCTTGACCCTAAGCCTGATGGCTATTATAGGAATGGCGGAAATGAAAGGTTTTGGAGACGCTGAGTTTATGGAGAAGCTTAAGACGACGCACTCCTATGCGGTTTATGCCGGCAATGAGATAGTAAAGCTCATGAAGGAACTCCGCCCCACCTTGTTGGATGAGCTAGGAATGCCAGCTGCAATCCACCGGTATGCTAAGGATACCCTTCAAGCTCAAGGCATTAATGTATCTGCGGAATTTATAGGCACTGATCAGCGCTTGCCACTGGAAGTTGAAGTGACGCTTTTCCGCGTCGCTCAGGGAGTAATGGGCAACATCCTGGAGCACTCATGGGCGAAGAATGTCTCAATCAAGCTCGAGTGCAACAGCAGTGAGTGTGTATTGATTATCAAGGATGACGGCAAAGGCTTTGATGTCAGCAAGCTTACACAGGTGGAGCCTGGTGGTCGGGGCGCGGGCTTATTCACCATGAGGGAAAGATTAAGTTTGTTGGGTGGCACTGGTCGTATCGAGTCCAAGCCGGGGCAAGGGACGAAGATCATAGCCAAGGTTCCACTGGTGAGGGATGTGGAAGGTGAAGAAGATAAGAGTATTAATAGCTGATGACCATACCCTCGTGCGAGATGGAATTCGTGCCCTACTAGCCCTTGTTGCAGATGTGGAGGTTGTCGGCGAGGCAGCAAATGGAAAGGAAGCTCTTGAGAAAGTAAAAGAGCTTATACCTGATGTGGTGCTTATGGACCTAGCGATGCCCATCATGAGCGGGCTGGAAGCAACACGAAGAATACGCAGGGAATTCCCGAAAACCCGGGTGCTGGCAATAACCCAGTACGACGATAGCGAATATGTCATCCCTATTATCGAGGCAGGAGCCTGCGGGTACGTTACTAAGATGGCAGCATTTTCAGAGCTTACCTCAGCCATTCACGCCGCCTACAGGGGAGATTCCTTTCTGTCTCCCTCAGCGGCAACAGCCCTTGTTGAAGAATATCAGCTGAAAACCAGTGTAGGTGGAGAAAAAGACCCTTACCAGCGGTTGACCGATAGGGAAAGGGAGGTTCTTAAGCTGGTCGCAGAGGGACATACTGCACGGGAAATAGCGGATATGCTGGTTGTCAGCCCTAAGACCGTAGAGTGGTACAAAACCAGCCTGATGAACAAGCTGAACATCCACAATAAGACCGACCTCATCAAGTTTGCCATACGCAAGCGAATTATAACCCTGTGATGGCATAAACGAAACCTCTCCCATTCACCTTACCAGAGTCGCCTCTTGACCGTGACTTACCACCTCTGTAAATAGGGGGTTTCCCTAGTGAAAATTCCCTAGGGGAATTACTGCCCATCCCCGTATATTTCCTATTGCCTCCCTGTAACAAAGAGGTACTATATAGTTAGACTCTGATGTTACTACTCAAATGGGGGGCATGATGCATTCACCCATAAGTGATGCCCATAATTATAGAGCCAATCGAACGGAGAAGTATCTTGACCACAGCCTCATACCTCCCTGCCAAGCTGCCTGCCCCTTACATATGGATGTTAGAGGATATGTTGATTTGGTTGCCCAGGGAAAGATCATGGAAGCGTTGCAGAGCATAAGAAGTGGCAACCCTTTCCCCTCTATCTGTGCCTATGTTTGTACTCATCCCTGCGAGGATGCCTGCCGGCGCTGTCAGGTAGATAAACCTGTCGCTATCCGGGCGTTGAAGAGATTTGCAGTGGAATTCGGTGGTGACAGGATGGTCCAGGCTGAAGCCGAGACTACACAACAGGAAAAGGTTGCCATAGTAGGGTCCGGTCCAGCTGGAATGGCTTGCGCTTACTATCTGAGGAAGCTTGGCTATCCGGCAACTATCTTTGAGGCTCATTCAGAGATGGGGGGTATGCTCAGAGTCGGTATTCCTCAATATCGCCTTCCCCGCCAAGTACTGGATACCGAAGTTCAAAGGCTAACTCAGATGGGGGTTGAAATCAGGCTCAGTACAAAGGTGGTATCCCTGGACCTGCTATTTGACCTGGGCTACAAGGCTATCTTTATAACCATAGGTGCCCATCAAAGCCTTAGAATGGGTATAGAAGGAGAAGAGAGCCCGGGGGTAATAGATGGGGCAACCTTTCTCCGTGAAGTAAACCTCGGGCTTAAGCCGTCTCTAGGGGAAAGGGTGGCTGTGGTGGGAGGGGGGGATGTAGCCATTGATGCTGCCCGCACTGCAGCTCGGCTGGGGGCAAAGAGGGTGAATATTCTCTACCGCCGCAGCCAGGCAGAAATGCCAGCCGACCCTGGAGAGGTGGAGCTTGCCCTGGGGGAGGGGGTAGAGATTCTATTTCTGGTGACACCGACCAGAATCAAAAGGGAAAATGGGCGGTTAAGCGTGACCTGCGTAAGAATGGAGCTTGGCGAACCGGATGCTAGTGGCAGGCGTCGGCCGGTGCCCATCAAGGACAGCGAATTCAATGAGGAATTCGACACTTTAATTGCTGCTATTGGACAAGCACCTCAGACCCCGGATGGTTTTCACGTCCGCATAGGTAAGGGCAGTACTATTCAGGTTGACCCGACCACGCTCACTACCAACAGGGTTGGGGTCTTCGCTGGAGGGGATGCTGTAACCGGGCCGGCTACTGTAACCGAGGCATTAGCAGCTGGCAGGCTGGCAGCTTCCCGTATTGACGATTATCTCCAGCACAGGTATCCAGTAGCTGGCAAAGCGGAGAGGGAAAAGCTAGTAGGCGACCTATTGCCTGAAACAATAGAAATGATAAGGAAAATCGGCCGACTTGAGCCACCAATTCTGCTTCCTGAAGCAAGGGCGAAAGACTTCGAGCCAGTGGAGCTTGTCTATGACTGGGAAACTGCTACCAACGAGGCGAGAAGGTGTCTGCGGTGCGGTATGGGCGCGGAAATCCTGTTTCAAGATAAGTGCGCCACTTGTCTTACCTGCCTGAAGGTCTGTCCTTATCATGCACCCTACTTGGATGCCAGTGGCACAGTCCAGATACCGGCTGAACAGTGTCAGGCTTGTGGTATATGTGTTGCTGAGTGTCCGGCCAAAGTAATTGTTTTGCGCAAACCATATGACCGACGAAGCACAAGCGAAGAGCTGGAACATATCCTTAAGTCTGCGGCAGAATCAAAATTGAAGTCGCTCATTGTCGGCTTTTGCTGCCAGTATGGACTGTTTGGCATCGGCACTCTGGCAAACCTATGGAGAGGGGCCAAGGCTGGTGTCTGGATTGTGCCTGTTCTTTGTGTAGCCAAGGTAGAGGCTGATCACATATTACGTGCCTTTGAGATGGGTGCCGAGGGGGTTTTCATCGCCGGGTGTGGGGAACAATGTTCCAGGGAAAACACTGCCTTCTGGGTTCGCCAGCGCGTTGAAAAGGTTAGAAAGGTGCTAACACAGGTCGGCCTTGAGACGGAGCGGTTGCAGACTTTTTTCCCAAGCACTACCAATGAAGACTTTGCCGGGGAGCTGGATAAGTTCGCTGAGCAAATAGGCGGGCTCTATTTAGCCTCGGCAATAATGCAGGAGGTGAAAAGTTGATAGTCGCAGAGCAAAAGCCGTTAGCAGAAATAAGGCAAATGATTACTCCTTACCAGAGAGTATTGATTCTGGGTTGTGGCACCTGTATGACAGTTTGTAACGCTGGTGGTGAGCGTGAAGTCTCATTTCTTCATAACGCTTTACGGCTCGCAGAGTCAAGGAGCGGAAACGGAATTCACACCTTTTCCGAATACACAGTAAAAAGACAATGCGATTATGAATTCCTGGATTCGCTTGTCGACAAAATCGGCGACGTGGATGCCATTCTTTCGCTGGGTTGCGGCATCGGGGTGCAGGCTATAGCTGAACGTCTTCCGGATTTACCTGTTTTGCCCGGTGTTAATACCTCTTTCATGGGTATGACTGAAGAGTGGGGGGTCTGGGATGAGCGGTGCACTGCCTGCGGCGATTGTAGATTGGCCGACACCGCTGGCATCTGTCCCATCACCAGGTGCACAAAGGGGATACTCAACGGTCCTTGCGCTGGCACCAAAAATGGTAAATGCGAAGCCAACAAAGATATGGACTGCGCCTGGATCTTAATCTACAAGCGCCTGGAAAGACTGGGGCAACTGGACAAAATGCGCCGATATTACCCATTGAGGAACTTCCGAACGATTCCTAGACCGAAAAGGATCGTGAGCAAGGCTAGTATTGATGTGGGAGAAGGCGATGGCTAACTCGTTATTTGAAGAGAAACTTTACTCCGGTGAATTCCTGGTGACAACAGAGGTCGGGCCTCCTAAAGGAGCGGATGTTTCGGAAATGGTTCACCATATAGATTTGCTTAAGGACAAGGTTGACGCCATCAACATCACTGACCATCAAAGCTCCGTGATGCGTTTCCCCTCACTGGGTGGCTGCCTATTGGTGAAGGAACGCGGTGGCGAGCCTATCCTTCAGGTGACCTGTCGTGACCGCAACCGCTTGGCGCTTCAAGCTGACCTTCTTCTGGCATATTCTAGAGGCATCACCAACGTGCTTTGCCTCACCGGAGATTCCGTTGACGTGGGGGACCACAAGGAAGCAAAACCCGTCTTTGACTCGGATTCTGTTCAATTACTGAAGATAATCAGGACGATGGAATCAGGGACGGATATAGCAGGAAACGAGCTCAAAGGTGCTCCAAAATTCTGCATTGGTGCCTCGGTCCACCCCGAAGCAGACTTTATTGAACCGCAACTCATCAAGTTTGATAAGAAGGTTGCTGCCGGGGCACAATTCTTCCAGACTCAGGGCATTTTTGACCTACGAAGCCTTCGCCGGTTCATGCAATATGCCTCTCAGTTCGATGTCAAAATTCTGGCCGGCATCATAGTCCTAGCCTCAGCAGGAATGGCTCGGTATATGAACAACAATGTTCCAGGAATCATTGTTCCTCAAGCCACTATTGATGAGCTTGCCGGTGCGGAGAAGGACAAAAGACTTCAGAAAGGAATCGAGATAGCTGCAGGCTTAATAAAGACTGTAAAGGAGGAAAACCTGTGCCACGGTGTCCATATTATGGCAGTAGGCAATGAAGGAATTGTGCCTGACATTCTGGAGGCGGCTCAACTGATAGGTGTGCATCATTAGGATGGCGAGCGGGCTAACTAAATCTAACGAAAGGAGGAAAGTGAAATGGGAAACGAACAAAAAATTCTACTGATAGATGACGAGCCCGATTTTGTAGAAGCTTTCTTGAGGACTTTGGAAGCTAAATCCTATCAGGTAATCACCACTAGCAAGGAACAGGTCCAGGAAAGGATGAAGGACGAGCCAGATATCGTTGTTCTGGGTACTATCACTCCGGCTGGGGAGGCATTCCGGCTGCATCAATGGCTAAAAGGGCACCCCAGATATAAGGATATACCGCTCTTGGTGATTGATGCCCGGTTGGAGGAACGACTTGTTAAGGGATGGAGAAGGGAGGAGGGCATGCAGCTCGAGGCCGAGGGCTATGTAAGCAAGCCAATCGAGCCAGCTTCACTGGTGCCCCGAATCCAAAGCCTGCTAGAAAAAGTGACTAGGATAATAAAAGTACTGGTAACAGATGACCATACTATGGTCAGGGATGGAATATGTGCCGTTCTCGCATTGCAAAAGGACATGGATGTGGTAGGTGAGGCTGTTGACGGGCAAGATGCGATTGAGAAGGTGCTGCGGCTTTCGCCGAACGTGGTGCTGATGGACATAGTCATGCCGGTGATGAGCGGGCTAGAAGCGACAAAACGAATAACCAAGGAATGTCCTCAGACAAAGGTTTTGATTTTGACACAATATGACGAGGAAGAGAATATGTTTGTTGCCAAGCAGGCGGGAGCACATGGCTTTATTCCGAAGAGGGCCGCCAGCTCGGATCTCATAAGTGGCATAAGGGCTGTAGGCGCAGGAAGATACTTCCCCCCGGCTTTCGCCTATGTGACTGCCAACTGGCCAGAAGGTGAGACGCGTTGAGTTTGCTGCTAGCTTTTTCTAGGCAGTGAACTGGGAATTCTTGAAATCTCCAGCGTAACACTCAGGGAGTTCACAATGTGTCTTCTACGTTCTGGCTTGATAGACAAAAGGGAAAGCTAAATTAAAGTACCTCGGTCTCGTCCACGTGGCTAACAGTAGGTTAGCGCTTAAACCATTGTGTGCTTTACTTCCCTTTGTATTGTAGGTGGGATATGGCTCTCCGGCTAACATTTGTTCAGAATGTTCTTACAGGTGGTGTTGGAACATGTCATTTCCAATAGTGAGCAGTGGAAGGACTATCTAGATGGTAAAGGCTTAGAGGTAGCCCGCCTAGCTTTGGACGTGATAAGACACAGAGGCACCTGTTGAACAAAAGGGCGTTTTGTTACCTTCCTCAGCACATGTTCACTCTTAACCGCAGATTGTGTCAGGGCTTATCTACGTGCTTAGAATGCAAATACTCAGTGGGGGATTGTTGTCTTACCAGAAATTTAATACAATGAATTTAGATTAGTAGCAAGCCTATATGTGGCATACGAAGAAAGGAGGCGAAGATGAAAAAGCATGTTATTACGGCTATAGCCATTGCTCTGGTAGTTGCACTCGTTATCCCCACTGCCTGTGTTAAGCGTGCAGAATTTGAAGTACATGCCCTCAATATCTCACCGGCTGAAGTAGTTAGCGGAGAACCGACTATGGTTACAGCAGATGTTGAGAACATCGGGGGCAGTGAAGGAACCTACATTGCAACTTTAAGAATCGATGGGGTGGAGGTGGAAACAGAAGAGGTTACTGTGGTAGCAGGTGACAAAGAGACAGTAGTGTTCACGGTAACCAAGGATACTCCTGGGACCTACCATATTGAGTTGGATGGGCTATCAGGCACTCTCAGGGTGCTGAAGCTGGTCAAATTCGAGTCAGCACAATGCCAGTTTGAGATTCCCCCAGGTCAGACCGTTGAGTGTGGCTATTTGACTGTTCCCGAAGACCGCAGCCAACCCGACGGCCCGACTATCCGGCTGCATGTTGCCATATTTAGAAGCCATAGCGACAACCCAGCCCCTGACCCGATTGTTTACCTCGCCGGCGGCCCCGGCGGTAACGCGCTAGAGGCAGTGCCGCTTGTCTTCAACCAGCGTTTCGCTCCCTTCCTGGCTGACCGTGACTTCATTATTTTCGACCAGCGCGGCGTCGGCTATTCAGAGCCTGCCCTCGATTGCCAGGAGCTTATCGACCTGGCTTACGAGACCCTGGCTCAAGACCTGAGCCCTGAAGAAAGTTTGGCGCTGAGCACCGAGGCGATTTGCACTTGCCATGACCGCCTGGTAAGTGAAGGCGCCAATCTAGCAGCCTATAGCAGCGCAGAAAATGCTGCCGACCTGAATGACCTGCGTCTGGCGCTGGGTTATGAAGAGTGGAACCTCCTCGGTATCTCCTACGGCACGCGGCTGGCCCTGACCGCGATGCGCGATTATCCCGAGGGCATTCGCAGCGTTATCCTCGATTCGACTTATCCGTTGCAGGTCAGTCTCTATGCCGAGGCGCCAGCCAACTTTGACCGTGCCCTCAATATTCTCTTCGATGGTTGCGCCGCTGACCCTGCCTGTAGTGAGGCCTATCCCGAACTGGAGACCGTCTTTTGGGAACTGGTCGAGCAACTGAATGCCTCACCCATCACTTTCTCAGTAACGCAACCCCTCTCCGGTGAGACCTACGAGGTGCTGATGAACGGCGATGGGCTGATTGGCTTTCTATTTAAATCGCTCTACTCCACAGAGCTCATCCCCCATCTGCCGAAGATTATCTACGACACCCGTGACGGCAACTATGACATCTTGGCTCTACTGACAGGGTCTTTCCTCGCCGACATAGAATTTGTCAGTATGGGGATGCAGTTTTCGGTGCAATGCGGTGAAGAAGTACTCTTCAGCACCCCGGGAGAATTTGCTGCCGCTGCCGAGGCTTATCCCGAAACACGAAATCTTTTCGATAGCAGCCCTAACCTGGGTGAACCAATCTTTACAATCTGTGAAATCTGGGGGGCAAAGGAAGCTGACCCTATCGAAAACGAGCCGGTCAGCAGCGACATCCCAACGCTGGTACTGGCAGGCGAATATGACCCCGTCACTCCGCCAGCCTGGGGTGAAATGGTCGCCGACAACTTAAGCAGCAGTTTCCTCTTCGAATTTCCCGGCGTGGGGCATGGTGCCAGTATTTCTGGAGAAGAATGTCCACTCAGCATTGCCCTGGCTTTTCTGGATGACCCAACAACAGAACTGGATGGGTCGTGCGTCGCCGTGATGAGCGCTCCGGCCTTTTTCGTTCCCGAGACGGAGATTACCCTGGTGCCTTTCACCAGTGAAATCTTGGGCATCAGTGGCGTCGTGCCCGAAGGCTGGGACGAACTGACGCCGAGCACGTATGCCCGGTCGGCATTGGGTTTGGTTGTAATTGTTCAACAGGCTGCTCCAGATATGGGGGCTGACGACTTGCTACAGTTGCTAACAACCAAGCTTGGGCTTGGTGAAGTCCCGGAAAGCGTAGGCAGCCGCCAGGCCAATGGCCTCAACTGGTCACTCTACGAGGTCGAAGTCCAGGGCATAGTGATTGATATGGCTATAGCAGAAAGCGATGGGACTAGTTTTTTTATCCTGTTGCAGAGCACAGCTGGTGAGCGCGACTTCTATTACACGGAAGTCTACCTGCCAGCTATTGATGCCTTGACCCCGATTGAGGGATAGGGCACTGTTTAGCGGTCGATAAGGCTAGCAAACGGTCAGAACAAGCACATTAGAGCGCGAAGCCTTCGCGTGTCAGAGTCCGACTGCAAGTGGGGGATAGCTGGCGTAACATTTGCTTAAAATGTTACATGTGCACATGGACAGGATGTTCTCTGTAATCCACGGGCTTTGACAAGGTCCCAGGGGACTGCTAAGCTCAAACTGGGGGTCTGTGAAGTTGACCAATATAAGGTGGTGAGAGAAGTGAAAAAAATTGTCATTATATGCGCTGTAACTGTGCTTGTACTTTTGCCAACCGCATTAGCACTTGGTTGCCAGCCGCAAGGTGCACCAGCTGAAGAAAAAGACATCCCTGCCTCAGATTTTTATCAACTTACTACAGATGTCCATAAGGATGAAGACCCGTTTATGGTACAAGACTCATATGGTGTGTATTGGTTAGTCTGGTGTTCCGATAGGTCAGGCAACGGTGATATTTGGTATTCTAATTCACCAGACGGGATCAATTGGTCGAACTCAATGCAGCTAACATCGAACACCTTTGACGATTGGTATCCCTCCATGATTCAAGATTCCGAAGGTACATATTGTCTTACATGGATGTCATGGAGGTCGGGTAACTACGACATTTGGTATTCAGATTCAGAGGATGGGAGAGATTGGTCTGAGCCGATGCAGCTTACAACAGATGTATCTGATGATTGGGTGCCCTCGCTAAGTAAAGATTCCTCAGATGCTTTCTGGATCACGTGGTCATCTGGAAAATCGGGGAATCAAGATATATGGTATACCACTTCCCAAGACGGAGAGAATTGGTCAAATGCTACCCAGCTCACAACGGACGCTTCTGAGGACGATTGTCCATGGTTGTTACAAGATTCTAACAGCACCTACTGGGTTGTGTGGCATTCTAATAGGCAAGGGACGTACGATATATTCTACTCAAACTCTACCGATGGCGCTAACTGGTCTGAACCTGTAGCGCTGATAACCGATGAATCCACTGATATGTATCCTTTTATCCTCCAGGATTCGCAAGGTAGGTACTGGATTATTTGGACCTCGGACAGGTCTGATATGTGGGGCGATATTTGGTATTGTTTTTCTCAGGACGGTCACGAATGGTCTACACCTAATCAACTAACCGAGATGACCGGCAAAGATTACACTCCTAGATTGATGGAGGATTCCTCTGGCGTAATCTGGGTAACATGGGTCTCAAATAGGTCGGATAATCTGGATATATGGTATGGCAAAATGGCTGAGACGAAGAGTTGATACCACTGGACAGTCTAGCGCGTAACACAAATAGGCACGGTTCGGGTTAAGTGGGAGCTAGGTTTGATCTGAAGCCCCTAAAAGGCGAGTGGGAAGCAGTTTCAAATGGACATAGAAACTGGAATGGTTTAAAACTAGAGTGACATTCTTATTCGATATTTATGTCTGGGCGTGAAAAAGCTATCGAATGCCATACTATCAACTTGGAATGAACTAAGAGATGCAATCGTTAACCTCGGGGGATAGATAAACACCGGAGCAACAAGTGGCCGTAGAAGGGTACAAACATGGTAGATACTAGAAAACTCAATCTTAACTATAGGAGATGTGAAAGTGGGTGAACCAAACATAGAAAAGATGAAGGCTAAGAGGGATGTTAAAGGACTAATAAAGGCACTAAGAAACAAAAAGGCGGACATACGAAGCAAAGCTGCACAGGCATTGGGTGAAATAGGAGATGCTCGCGCCATGGAGCCACTCCTTTCTTCACTCAGGGATGGAGACAGAAATATGCGCTGGCAAGCCGGTGAGGCTCTTGAAGAACTTGGTTGGGTGCCGAAAAATGAAGTTGAGCGAATCACATCATTAGTAGCAATGCGTAGGTGGGATGAACTTGTGAATGCTCAGGAGCCTTTTATTAGAGCATTGCTTACTGCCTACGAAAAAGCTGATTGGCGCCTTATTCCATACCCGCTGGCTGCCCTCTGGGAGATTGGTAAACCAGCCGTCCCAACCTTAGTCGATACACTAAAGGATAAGTCTGCTAGTCGAGCAGCTCGTGGTGTGGCCGGTCAAGCCCTGGGTGGAATTGATGATCCGCGTGGAATAGAAGCACTAGTAGCTTTCTACATAGACAAAACTGAACATAAGGACCATAGAGAGGTTGTTGGACTAGCATTAGAGTTGCAGGATGAGAGAGCACTTGCACCAATGATGTCTGCTTTGATGAGTGGGAAACTAATATTTGATGTGTTCGCTCAGACTGCTACAATACTTGGGCACATGGGCAAGCCTGCTGTTAAAGGGCTTGTCGATGCCCTTCGGGACGAGCGTATAGGCGTTTATTGCCCTGCAACATTTGCCCTAGTTGCTACCGGTGACCTCAAAGCCATAGACGCACTGCGCTCTAAGCCACCAGAGAAGGATGCTGCACTGAAAGGCGACATAGCCTTGCTTCTTCATCATTTTACCCCACTATCCATAGAGCGACTATTGCTGAATATTAAGGACACAGATGTGACCATCAGAAAGCTCGCAACCATCGCGCTTGGAAATACCGAAGACTGTTCGGCCGTAGAGTCACTAACACAAGCTGCTACACATGACTCAGATGACGGAGTTCGGTACAGCGCGTCCTTTTCGCTAGGCAAGCTCATCAGCTGTCCGGGAGTTCGAGATACATTGCTTCAGATGCTTCAAGCAGAAGATAATACGATGCGCCTTTTGGCAACTTATGGTCTGAGAGCGTCTGGAGCTTCAGTACTGCGGTATCTCTAAGCCACATCGCGCAGATGAAGTAACATTTGCTTAAAATGTTACCTACCGTTACAATTGTCCAATTTGTTGCATAAGTAGAACCGATTTTAACATAGACAAATGGGTTGCTGCGCAGCAGAAAATCCTGGTCGTGCTATACTAATCCTTTGTGGTTTAGGAAACTAAAAGCTCAATCCACAATTATCAACTCAAATCGCATCGGTAATGTTTAACTGTCCTTTCAAAATCCAGGTGGTTGAGGCTAACCTTCAATTGGTTAGTCTGGGGGTATAACTTCGTCAGGGGTAATAGCCTCGTCATCAGGAGTATCCTCGTCGGACGGTATAATTTGGTGGGGGGCTACATCTACTACTGGCAGTTCATCGGTGAAGTGAGGCTTTGGGGGTGTGGTTTTCTGCTTGGCACTGTAAGACAGTTCTTCGGTGACGGTATCTTCTAGAGTATAGCCTTTAGTTGTGGTACCATGATGATTGCCACTATGCCCGTGGGGTAGAGAGCAGACAGAGATTTCCCATTCTTTGTAAATGCCCCGTGCCCAGGTTGTCCTGATGGAAACACCTTTGGTGTCCGTCTTTTCGTCAGGGGGTATGACCTCTTCCTCAGCCTTATGCCAGTTACCCACTACCGTCCGCAGAAGCTTTTTTGAAGTGTGGCCACAGAGTGCCTCCGGTATGAGCTTTGCCTCAGGCAACCTTTCACCTTTTACGGTGCTCTCGACTTCAGCTTCATATTTCTGGAGGAGCTGCCTGAATTGCTCCACGAGTTGGTCCCTGGTGGTTTCAGAGCCTGGTTTTCCCTCTATAAGCACTATGGTCGGCGGGGAGGGTGCCAGTGTCGGCGCCACTGGCTTGGGTTGGGGAGGATGCAGTAGGCGGTAGAGTCCAAAGGCGCCCCCGATTAGGAACAGGGCGAGCAGGGAGATAAGTATTGCCGGCATAGTATAGTCAGGGTTCCAGGTTACAGTTATTGTCCTTGGAGCATTCATAACCTCGGTGCCGGTGGCATTAGCCGGTTTCAGCTTGCCCCTGAAGAAACCAAGAATGCCCGACATGGAGACCTCAGCCGGCTCGACGCTCCAGTCGGCGGCAGTCCCAGCCTTATACCAACCGCCGCCATCCACTTCGCCCTGAGTGGAGGTTACCGTCAGCAGGTAATAGGTGTCATAGGTGGCAGTTGCCTTTCCCGGCACAGTAACCTTCCAGTCCAGGTCTTCGTTGACGTCCTCATCACCATCAGGCAATAACCAGTAGGCAAAGCGGTACTGGGTGTCGGTTGACTCTTCAATCTGAACCGGAGCGGTGGCTTATATGAATTCACCTACCTCAAACCAGTCGGCGCCGGTCAAGGTTGTTATCTGAGACGGGTCGGTCTTGAGGTCAATATAATACTCGGTGGTATAGCTAAAAGTGGCATCGGGATTTTCCTCGTCAACCACTATTTCGTCTTCATCGGCGATATACCTGACATCGGAACGGGTCGGGCTTGAGACCGTGGAGTCAACGGTTATAACCGGTTCGTCTCCCACGGCAAAGCTCCGGGTGAGTGTCTCCCCACCCTCCAGCGTGGCTACATATACCCCATCAAAATAGACTCTGGTCTCGCCGGCAGCCAGGGAAACGCCTACTCTAATGACCGATTCGTAGTAGCCCGATTCAACAACGAGACTGAAGGAATACTGAGCGGTGATGGGTGAAGTTGAACTATCGGTGACCCCGATAGTGAAAACATAAGTGCCGGCAGAACCATTAGTCGGGGTGCCCAAAATGATGCCATTAGTGGCATCCAGGGTTAGCCCCGAGGGCAACGCGCCGCTAACCAAGCTGAAGGTATAGGGAGAGGTACCGCCGCTAACATAGATATATTCTGAATAACTGGTGCCTTCTTCCGCATCGTCCATGGTTGTGGTGGTGAAGGTTATCGGCTCCTCTGCCACGGTTATGGTATAGCCCATTGTAATACTGTCGAGAGTCGCATCTTCAACTGTAACCGAGAAGTGATAATCACCGGCTAGAGTCGGAGTGCCGGAGATAGTCGCCGAAGCGCCGGTATCAGACGTAAAAATAAGCCCGTTGGGAAATGAACCACTATATGACCAACTATAAGGCCCGGTACCACCGTAGACTGTTAGCGTAGTGGTTGGATAGGTCACATCTACCTGTCCATCAGACAATGAATAAGGAGAGATAGATAGCGCTGCCGCGGCGGGAGTGGCGAAGAGCAGGCTGCTCAGCAAAACGACCAGGAGAAGAACCGGCAAACGGACTTTCCATCCGGCAGCCCACTTTAAGTGACGCTGTGATTGCCCAAAAATAAATTTCATTGTTAACCCTAAGACTATTGTATTAGTTAGACAACTGTCCGTCAATGCCCCGCTGTTTCGCCTTTAATCAGAAGGCTTTCCAGACAATCATTGAGGATGTTGTCCACTTCTTTGCTCTTATTCGCCGTCTCCTCTATTAATACTAGTTGGATAATAATATCTGGATATTAAGATTATATTAAGATTTTGGAGAGTGTCCCTCTCACTAAAAGTTTTCGTTTATATCAGGAGAAAGGGCAAAAACTGGAGACCCGCGTACTGAGTGAGATGGCAATCGCAGGTTAACAATCGCTTGTTCTGTTTAACCACATACATAAAAAATAACTTCCCCTTTCACGCTTGCAAGCCATATGCTTTATTGCTACAATTACCTTCGATGAGAATTAGGGGGTTAAATAGTAAGGCTAAAAGCTAGTTCGAAAGTTCTGTCTATCGTCCAGTAGCGCCCACTTTAAATCTTAGTTAGGCTCAAGCAATGATTATCCAGTGTGATTTTGATGGCACTATTACCGAAGAGGATGTCAGTTTTATGTTGCTGGACACCTTTGCCCAAGGGGACTGGCGAAAATGGTTCCAGCAGTATAGGGAGCACAAGATATCTGTTGGCGATTTCAATACCAAAGCCTTTGCTATGGTCAAGGTCGGCAGCGAGGACTTACTGGAGACTGCCAGAGATAAGGTTAGGTTGCGTGATGGGCTTCATAACTTGGTAACCTATTGTCAGAGCAGGGGTTTTCGGTTCGTGATTGTAAGTAATGGACTGGATTTCTATATAAAGTCAATTCTAGAGGATGCTGGTTTAGGGGATATTGAAGTACATGCTGCGCAAACTCGGTTCTACCTCGGCGGGCTCGAGGTTCAATATATAGGTCCCGATGGCACACCATTAAGCAGCGATTTTAAGGCGGCTTATACCAGATTATTCCTCAAGCAGGGTTACCGGGTAATATATGTGGGGAATGGTCCCTCTGATATTGCTCCGGCGTCTCTGGCTCACCATGTCTTCGCCAGGGATGGACTGCTAGACTGCTGTAGGGAAATGAACCTGGAATGTAAGCCCTTTGATGACTTCAATGACATCGCCAAGAGCTTGGAATCTCTGTAAGCAGCCGGAATTTCTTATTCCCACAATTCCTCAATATCTTTTCCCGCCTCAGTCTCATCTCTGGGGATAAAGTCCCGGTAAGACTCGGCGGAGCCATACTCTCTCGTCCTGACCACTACCGGCACGGGCACAGCATGACCAAAAATGAGTGCCTGCTGTTTGGATTCCAGCTTTGATAATACCGACTTAAATTCGCTCTTATTGATTACACCAGCCAGCACACTATCAACGTCCCTCTCATTGTCCAGCAGGCAGGTTATCTTGGTTCCCATTTGCGACATAACCTCGCCGTCAATGCCGCTGGGTCGCTGGTCAATCACCAGCAGAGTGACATTATACTTGCGCATCTCGCGGGCAATAGTGCCAAAGATGGTCTGGCTGGATACCTCGGGGTTTAAGAATCTATGTGCCTCCTCAATAGTTATCACCAGCTGGCGTGGTGGGATGGTATCCTCGCCGATGGCTTTCTCCATCGCTTCCCGATATTGAGCATGGATACGGCGGGTGAGCAGGTTAGCCACCAGAATATAAGCGGCGATATCGGTATATCTGCCGAATTCCAGGATAACATTTGTCCCCCGGTCAAGATATTCCAGGATGCGTTTAACTGTGTTATCCGGGGCACTGGGTACTAGGAAGGGAAGCCGCCTGAAGGTTTCTAGCCCACGCCGAAGGTTGTGATAGGTGCTGTCATGGATATTCAACTTGGTCAGCAACTGTCTGGTCTCCTCCCCCTCCTCCAGCCCCAGGGTAGCCTCAATCCACCTCTTATCGCCGAACTCCCTGGCTAGCTGGTATACCGCTTGAACTGAGGCTTCGGTGAGGTTTAACGTCTGGCGCAATAAGGCAATGTCCTCAGGCTCTATCTCGTCATAGCCGAGCCTGACCACAAAATCGGTGCTCACCCGTCTCCGCCTTGAACTTTCCTCGTCAAGGGTAAACACAGCCACCTTTGACGGGAAAAGCTGCTTTAACGCTTTAACCTTCCGTCCCCGCTCGTCCCTGCTTTCCCAGCCATACTCGCTGTGCATATCGAAGACCAGGTTTACTGCGGTTCCTTTCTGAAGCATGCCGATGAGAAGCAACCTGGCGAGGAAGGTCTTTCCCGTGCCGCTCTTACCAAAGACGCCGTTGGAGCGCTTAACCAGCTCCTCCAGGTCAAGACAGACCTTGGTCTCCATATCCAGCGGAGTGCCGATGAAAAACCTCTTTTCGTCCTCAGTGCCAAAGACCAGCTCTACATCCCGCTGGGAGGCTAGATTTACCACTGAGAAGTGGCTGGGCACGGTCTTCACTGGCTGGGGTCCCTCAAGCAGACTGGCAACATCGCCGCCAATAACCAGGGAGGGGGAAACATGGAGCGTGCCGAAGGTGCTGGTTCCAGCTAATACCTCAGCAATAAAGGGGTCGGAGACATCGGGCGGGGTAAGGGTGAGCTTCTGGTCGATTACTCCCAGGCTGACATCGGTTATCATGCCGAAGAAGCGCCGTTTTTGTCCCTCAATGGTTACAAACCGCCCCACCGCCATATCCTCAATAGGGGCTGAGCTATCCAGCTTGACCTCCACCCCCTTGTTCAATGAGCCGGAGACAACAATACCCAGACGCTCACTCATAGCTTAATCCTCCCCAGAATAGCCTTAAGCTGATTAAGGTTACCGCTGAGCAAGATGGCTAGCTCCTTGCCCGCTGCCACTAGGAAGGCACGTGGGTCTTCATATGCCTGGCTCATCTGACGGAGCGAGGCGGCAACCAGCTCCTCGGTGGGAACAGGCAAATGGGTGTTAATCAATAGGTTGAGGAAATCAAAAGACTGCCCGAACTCCTTCACCTCCTCCGGTGGGCAGAGGTAAACAAAGCTGTGGATTCGGGCGGGCTGGGGTGGCAGGTAGTGATAGAGCTTAGCATCTTTCTTGTGCCCCACCACCAGAGCCCCAAATTCGCTACGCAACAGCTTCAAAAGCTGTGGGGAGGAGCGATAGATTTCCTCCTCTGTGGTTTCATCCTTGCCCCGGGCAATGGGGCGCCGTCCCGGCTCCAGGCTGGTGGTGGCGGCATTACAGACTATGCCATATAGCTCCACCGGCAAATCCTTGGTCTTCACCAGGCTGCCCAGTGGCGGAATTTGATACAGCTCATAGCACTGGGCGACAAAATCAGTCGTGCTGGCTTCAATAACCTCACCTACTCTTTGCATTTCAGCCATTCTTATTTACTCTTCCTACTTCTTTTTCCTTGCTTCTTTCTGCTCCTTTGTCAGCTTGGGCTTCTTGATGTTCTTTCTGCCTTTAGTTCCCATTTGCTTTGCCTCCCTCTTTAAGGCTCTACTTCTTTTGCTTATTCCAGATGATTCTACTTACGTGGCTGGCCAGAATTCACCGCCACATCCACATTTATAAGTTTTTTTCATTCCGCTATCTGTAATCTCAAACCCGATCAGTACTCCAACTAGTGCTCCGCAACGATCACATTTCCATGGTCCTGTATGACTATCGCGATCCCTTCTTTTGATAAGGTGCTCTTTTTCATCAAGGCTGAGCTTACGATTCTCGGTGCCTTGCCGAACCCAAGCTCGACCATCATATTCGTAGTAAGGTATGGCCCGATACCTTTCCGCACTAAGCACGAGAACTAACTCACCACTCAATTCTTCAATCTTTATTTGTGCTGCCAGCTGTGGCTCAAATTTGCTTCTTATAGCTTGGGACATCGAACGCTGTGCTGTATCCAAATTTCCCTTCTCAATACCACAGACAGTTCCGTTCGGCTCGATCCCAAAAACTACTGTTCCTTGAGCTAGGTCAGAATTTACCATTGCACATAACGCTTTCAGACCTTCGCGTTGCAGACTAAGTGATTTCTTGAACTCTAGCGTTTGACTTTCGCCTTTCCGCAAAAGCT
>Ga0209986_10001989_pt1 | contig 19150 bp, 12 predicted proteins | sample BlataG_FD_183168 | JGI IMG/M metagenome (GOLD analysis project Ga0209986, IMG submission 183168) | Deep subsurface microbial communities from Black Sea to uncover new lineages of life (NeLLi) - Black_00105 metaG (SPAdes) (version 2) | ecosystem: Environmental > Aquatic > Marine > Oceanic >... | reverse complement strand
GCGCCGGCAAGGAGGAAACCCTTTCTCACATATCCACGATCAAGAAGTTGTGCGGAATCCGCAACCGTTCGCCTAACCACCATTGATAAGGGAGAAGGTCAAGCTCACCCTCTCTTTAAGGCTCCTCACGGTTAAGCTAAGGTAGCGCAGAGAAAGACTCAAGAGATGGGGCTCTCGCAGAGCCGCAGAGGCGCAGAGAGTGAAAATCTATAATCCTTGGCGATCTTAGCGCCTTGGCGAGAGAAAGGCTTCGGCCTCTGGCAGAGCCGCAGAGACGCAAAGAGTGAAAATCTATAATTCTTGGCGATCTTAGCGTCTTGGCAAGAGAAAGGCTTCAGCCTCTCGCAAAGACGCAGAGACGCAGAGAGTAAAAATCTGTAATTCTTGGCGATCTTAGCGTCTTGGCGAGAGAAAGGCTTCAGCCTCTCGCAAAGACGCAGAGACGCAGAGAGTAAAAATCTATAATTCTTGGCGATCTTAGCGTCTTGGCGAGAGAAAGGCTTCAGCCTCTCGCAGAGCCGCAGAGAACGCAGAGAGTGAAAATCTATAATCCTTGGCGATCTTAGCGTCTTGGCGAGAGAAAGGCTTCGGCCTCTGGCAGAGCCGCAGAGAACGCAGAGAGTGAAAATCTGTAATTCTTAGCGATCTTAGCGTCTTGGCGAGAGAAAGGAAATACGGCTTCTCACGGTGATGACGTCTTGGGTTTTATGGCAGGAGTATCTCGGGAGGAGTGCCTCTTACAAGCACCCCTTACCTTGCCTGGAGCGTGAGGAATCTCTTTAAGAAAGAGGCACTGCTATCCGTGCGACAAGCTCTGAATTATTAGGATGGAAAAGCCAGGTGTAGATCTCTTACCGGCGATGTTGATGGAGCGATCAAAAGGCCTTACACTTCGGCAAGATCTAAAGCGGACCGAAGATCACGCACTCCTTGAGGCCCGTTTAATTAAGAGAAGATGAACACGCTACTAATTATTGGAATTCTGATCACCGCTGGTTTCACCTTCGGCGAGCTCGTCGAGAAGCTCGGATTACCTCGCGTGACGGGATACATCCTTGCCGGTGTTCTTCTCAATCCAGGCATTTTCCACTTCATACCACTAGAGTTTGTAGAGGCCACGGAGCCTGTTACCAACGTGGCACTCGCTATCCTGACGTTCGCGGTAGGAGGCACCCTGGCCGTGGCGCCTTTGCGGGAACTAGGAAAAGGGATCGCCTTCATCGCTTTGGGTGAGGCCGAACTGGCAGCGTTGGCTGTCACCATAGGGACGTTAGCCACCATGCCATTTCTCATCCACCTTGAGGGGGCAACTTTTATCGCCACCTATCTTCCGTTTGCCCTCCTGCTGGGGGCGCTCGCCTCACCGACCGATCCCTCGGCAACCCTCGCCGTCATTCACCAGTACAAGGCAAAGGGGCCTGTCGCATTTAGCATTATGGGCGTCGCTGCCCTTGACGACGCGCTTGGGATCATCAACTTCAGTCTCGCTGTGGCCTTAGCAACGATCTTCACCAGCCATACAGCAATTCACACCTCATCTTTTCTCGCCCCTTTTCTTAGTATCGGTGGGGCGATCCTGCTGGGGGTGCTATTTGGCCTTGCTTTTCACTTTGTCTCTCGCCACTTCCATGGGGAGTCTGAGGGGCTGCTCATCGTCCTGATCCTGGCTATCCTTACCCTGTGCTATGGGATTGCCACTCTACTTGACCTAGACCAGCTCCTTAGTACGATGATCGTAGGAATCACCGTGGTAAACTTTGGTCACGAACGGGATAGAATTTTCCGTTTGATCGAAAACTACGCGGAGCCACTCGTGTTCGTCCTTTTCTTTACTATCAGTGGAATGCTCCTTGATTTTCAGATACTGCTGAAGTATCTGCCATTGGTCCTCCTATTCGCCACCTTCCGTTCATTTGGAAAGCTCGGGGGGGCTTATGCCGGTGCCTCTCTCGCTCGATGCTCGCAGTCGGTAAAGCGCTACACTGGATGGGGGCTGATCCCCCAGGGGGGGATCGTCATCGGTCTCGCCCTTGTCATGAAGCAGAACCCTGCGCTCGCTTCAATCAGCGACATTCTGCTGAGCGTGATCATCGGGGCAACGGTTATCCATGAACTGATCGGTCCGCTCACCTCCAAGATGGCACTACAGAATGCGGGTGAGCTCTTAAAACCGTCCGCGCGCAAGCCCACGTCTTAATTCAGATTCTGCCTAGCATGTCGGGGTTGATATTCGCTCCTATCTTCACCCGCTTTTCCCTTTAAGCCGCGATCGGCTATACTAACCGCGTTGGAGGACTAAAAGATGGCAATACGCCAACGAGATATCACGCTTGGGATCCTTCTCTTTTTCTCTCTTACCACCCTTTCGGACGGCCTTCCCTTTCCCAATCCAGAGGAGATACCCCACTATGAGATCGCCCTTGACGTCGACTTCGCAGGAGGGACATTCAGCGGGGTAGAAAGGATAAAATTTGTCAACGCTACGGGAGAAAAGCTCGATGAAGTCTTCTTTCGGCTCTACCCAAACGCTTCCGCGCTCTACGGGGACGGTCTTCTCAGCGTGGAGGAGGTTCTCGTAGAGGGTGATGTGGTCGAGACTTCGACTTCTATGGGTGAGACCATTCTGATGGTCGCCCTTCCTTCTCCCCTGGAAGATGCGGAAACCATATCTCTTGAGCTGCGGTTTAACGGTCGCCCCGCGGTGTGGGGCTCCCCCGGGGGAACATCGTCGCACGTCGGCTACGGGATTTACGCCGCCTCCGGGCGGACGATGACCCTGGCCTCGTTCTACCCCATCCTCGCTGTCTACGACGAGGAGGGGTGGAACATCGATCCAGTTTATGAGATCGGCGATCCCGTCTTTAGCACAATCGCCACATACTCGGTGAGCGTAACCACCGAACCCGGCCTTGCCATCCTCACCTCGGGGAGGCTCATGAATCAAGAATTAAATGGGGAACGGTGCTCCTACCAATTTGCGGGGGAAGGGATGCGTGACTTTATCATCACCTTGGGCGAAGGGTACACGCAGTGCATCGAGCATGTCGGTGCGGTCGCATTAAGGACAAGCTTCTTCCCGGAACACGCCCAGGCGGGGCAGATCGCGATGACCCACGCTAAGGCAGCGATTACCCTCTATGAGCAGCTCTTCGGACCCTTCGCCTACAACGAGCTCGACCTGGTTGAGGTCCCACTTGAGCGGACCGCAGGGGTTGAGTACCCTGGGTTAATCCTCATTGCTGAGGGATACAGCGACAACCCTCACGATCGCTTCTTCGACATCATCGTCTCACACGAGGCCGCACATCAGTGGTTTTACGCCGTGGTGGGAAACGACGTGATCGAGGAACCGTGGCTCGATGAAGCTTTTGCCACCTTCGCCTCCCTCCTTTTCCTTGAGGAAACCTGTGGGGTCAAAGTCGCCCGCACGACAATCGCAGACTGGCAAGCTTCATACCGATCCACCTGCGCCCGTCATCCAGAGCTCTCCGTTACAAGTCCACTCTATCGATTCCCCGACTCAGCCACCTACAACGCGTTCGTCTACTATGGTGGTGCACTCTTCCTCGATGAGGTACGAAGGACCATCGGCGATACCGCCTTCTTTGCTGCCCTCTCCGCATACTACCACGATTTAGCCTTCCAGGTCGCTTGCGCCTTTGACCTCCTCTGGCATCTTGAAGAGGCCTGTGCATGCGACCTTTCTGAGGTTTTCTCAAGCTACCTCAACCCGCAGGAGAAAAACTGAAGCTAAATCGCCTCAACGACCCTGATCTTTTAGAGAAACTTTTAACCAACATCTGGTGTATATTTAGACGATTCACAAATATTAAGGGAGGCGTCCAATGATCAATCGCTTTAAGGTAACAGGTGTCCTTGTTGCTCTCCTGGTAGGTACTTTCCTTGGGGGAGCAAACGTGTTTTGTGACGAGGCAAAGCTAGTTCAAACTTCCTACTACTTAATCTCAATCGGAGGGATTAAGACCCCGCTTGCCTCACTGATTCAAACCGCCAAAGAGAACGGGTTCACCATCATCGTCCGCAGTGGCGAGGAGGTAACCTCCTACAAAGGAAGCGAACTCACGCAGGAACCAGAAGCGGTCCTTCTTGAAGCAGATTCCCTCCTCTACGTCGACGATGGTTTCCTCCTCCTGCGCGTGAATGGGGACGACCTTGACTACACAGTGCGCCCTGGTGATGGGGGCTACACGTTGATCATCTTCCCGCACCGAGACCTCCCGCAGGGAGAGACCATCTTCTCCTTACTAGGTACCCTGCAAAAATTAGGGGTGATCGGAGCAGAAGTTACGATGGAAGGGTTCAGATCATTCGAGAAGGACGCCGAGAAAGGCCCGGAACCCCCCGCCGAAGCCGCTATCGACTCTGACCTCTACGGTCTAACCGTGGCTGCGGACTGGTTCTCCTTTGCCTCATCCCTTGGCCTCACCCGAGTGGGGCTACGGGTAGAGGTGGTGGCAGAGAAACTCCCCGGCGGAGCGATCCCTGAAGAGTTTCAACCCTACATCATTCCCGGAAGCGAGACCGCCCAACTTGCCAAGCTCCTCCTCCCTATCCATCGCCTGGTAGATCTGGCGCGATCGAGCTTAATCGGCTACGTCAGGCCGCCCTACCAACCTCAGCCGCTAGGTACTTAAACAAGGGGGGGGGAACCATGAAACGTATCGCCCTGGTGGCATTCCTCCTCGGCCTGCTCTCGCTTGGTGTTTCCGCCCAATCGACGCTGACCGTGGGGATTGATCAAACAACACGTGCGGAGTGGAACGAGGTTATCAACAGGTTTCAAGACGAAACAGGGGTCAGGGTCAAGCTCCATCCCTATCCCAAAGCCGGTGTAGCCCAACAGATCGTGCGGCAAGGAACCAGTAGATCCGGCAAGCTGAATCTAGTGATGGTCCACAAGGAGTGGGGGCCAAACCTCCTGCGCTACCTTGCGAATCTGAGCACCTATGAGAAACGCTTCCTGGAAGAAGAGGTCTCGGCTGCCTATGTGAGAGGCACTCTTGCCGGTATATGGATTCCGTTTGCCCCGGACTGGTTCCTCGCTGTCCTCTCTTGGCCTGATGACCCCAACACCGCAGTGGCGTTCTTGGAAGCCGTAGGGAAAAGCTCACGTAGAGAGATCAAGATAGCGAGCCCCGAAGCGACGATCGCCTCCTTCCGTACGACCAAGATCGCCCGTTCGGACCATAACCCGAAGATCGACGGCTCTCTTGAGGTCCTCCTTGGCGCAGCGCAGGCGTCGGCCGGGGCACTAGCTACAGATTTCATGGCCAAACTCCCATCAACGGCGCGAGCAGCGCTCAGTGGGTTGGCCGGTCTTTACGGCATTCCATTCTCTTCCTCTACCTCTGCGGTAACTGTGGTCCTTGAGCCTTTGGGAGGACGGGCCAGCGCTGCCAGCGTTGCCGCTCTCTCCGCCCTTGGAGTGAGCAGAACCGCGATCAAGACCTCCACCAGCTTGATCAAGGTAAGTGTCCCCCTCTCCCTGCTTGAGGTCATCGCCACGCAATTGGGCGGGATCACCTTCATCCGCCCACCCTACATCCCGTATAGACTCGATATAACGGGCCAAGGAGTGGCAGCGATCGGGGCGGACGCCTTCCACGCCGCTGGGATCACCGGAAACGGGGTGAAGGTGGCGATCATCGACCTCGGTTTTGCCGGGCTTTCGCAAGCGCAGGCACGCGGCGACGTACCCTACTCCGTGCATCAACACGACCTGACCGGGACCGGACTCACCACCGGACACACCCATGGGACCGCTGTTGCAGAAATCTTGCACGAGATCGCCCCTGATGCGCAGCTTCACCTGATCAAGATCGCAGACGAGGTCGATCTCGACCTCGCCGTCACCTACTGCCTGAACAATGGCATCGATGTCATCAACCACTCCCTTGGCTGGTACAACACCAATTTCTACGATGGAACCGGAACGATCGCCGATATCGCAAAGCGGGCGATCGCCGGGGGCGCCATGTGGGTGAACGCCGCCGGAAACGAAGCGGAAAGCCATTGGGAAGGGACATTTACCGACAACAATTTCGACAGTTTCAACGATCAATCTCTCGCTTTTCATACCTCAAGTGGCTCGCAGATGATCCTGTACATGACCTGGAATGACTGGCCACGCGCATCGAGCGACTACGACCTCTACCTCTATGACCCCGCGAGCACTCTGGTTGCCTCCTCGACCAAACACCAAACTGGAACCGAGGAACCGACCGAGTCGATCATCGCTACAGCTACATCGAGCGGGACCTATACCGTAAGAATCAAGGGATCCGGTTCAAAAAAGATCGAGATCCATAATCTGTACCAGAATCTCTCACCCACGATCGCTTCAAGCTCGATCCTCGCTCCGGCGAACGTGGCCCAGGTAGTAACTGTGGGAGCAATCGACTATAGGCACTACACCACAGGGCCGCAGGAGTCGTACAGCTCGCAAGGTCCAACGAACGATGGGCGAGCAAAGCCCGACCTGTGTGCCCCGGATAACGTCTCCACGGGAACGAGTCCCTACACGAGTTTCGCTGGAACATCAGGGGCAGCCCCGCACGCCGCTGGAGCGGCTGCTCTACTGCTTGCGCAAGAGCCCTCGCTCACAGAGTCTGCCCTACGAGCCAGGCTCCTCTCACAGACCGTGGCGATGGGAAGCGTCTATGTTTACGGAAAGGGACGCCTGATTCTCTCTTTGCCCTCACCGCCCAACCAGGCTCCGACTGCCTCATTCACCTACTCCCCGCCTTCCCCACTTGTGGGATCCCCTGTGAGGTTCGACGGATCGACCTCGAGTGACCCCGATGGCACCATCGTCTCCTACAACTGGAGCTTCGGCGACGGTGCAAGCGGCACAGGGACCATAGTGCAACATCCGTACGCTTCCATTGGAACATATACCGTGCGCCTTACTGTCACCGACAACGATGGAGCGACAAACACGGCGACTCAGCAGGTGACGGTCACCGCAGCGCCCAACCAGGCTCCTGTTGCCTCCTTCACCTACTCCCCGCCTTCCCCACTTGTGGGATCCCCTGTGAGGTTCGACGGATCGACCTCGAGTGACCCCGATGGCACCATCGTCTCCTACAACTGGAGCTTTGGCGACGGTGCAAGTGGCACAGGGACCATAGTGCAACATACATACGCTTCTGTTGGAACATATACGGCACGCCTTACAGTCACCGGCAACGATGGAGCGACGAACTCGACCACCCGTCAGATCACGGTCGGACAGACGATGACCCCACTCTCGATCCAACTCTCCCTCCCCAAGGGATCCTATCAGGTGGGTGATAGGATTGTTATCAATTACACAACAAACCGCGAAGCGTACGTCTACATCTGCGATGCGGACGCAAGCGGAAAGGTAAGCCTCATCTTTCCCAACTTCCGCGAACCGAACAACCGGCTCCCCGCTGGGACGCATTCTCTGCCGGGTGCAGGCTACACCCTGTGGGTGAGCGAGCCGACCGGGAGTGAGACCCTGTACGCCTTTGCCGCAACGAGTCGGCTTCCTAACTTCCCGACCAGTTTCGGAACTACTTTTAAAATCCTAAGCTACAATCCATCCTCGTTTAAAAATGGGGTCAGGCAAACGATGCAGTCCCAGCTTCCACCTGGAAACTGGGCTGAAGATACCTTGGGCTTCACTGTCGTCTCAACAGCACCGGCCAGCGGAACCCTGTTGGTAAGCTCCTCTCCGCAAGGGGCAAGTATCGCCATCGACGGTGTCCCCTCTGGGACGACGCCGGCGCAGTTTTTGCTCTCTGCAGGGACACATGCGGTGAGCATATCCCATCCCGGTTACCGGACAACGACAATACAGGTGACAGTTATAGCAGGACAGACCACGAACCGGCACGTTCCTCTTACCCCGCTAGCAGCGAATCAGCCGCCAGTGGCGAACTTCACGATCTCGCCGTCAAACCCGTCGGTCGGACAGACGGTCTTCTTCAACGCCTCTCCCTCTTACGACCCCGACGGATCGATCGTCTCCTACGTCTGGAACCTCGGCGATGGGAACAGCGCCTGGGGGCCGTATGTCTCGCACACGTACATGGCTGGCATGACCTACCTCGTGCAATTGACGGTCACCGATGATAAGGGGGCGAGTCAAGCTGCAACGCGGTCGCTCCCAGTAGCATCTGTGATCCCTTACTACCCGCCTCCCTGGGGCGGCATTCCCGGTGGGCCGCCGATGGGCGGAATTCCAGGGATCTTCGTATGGGGCACTAACACGTGGCACATCACAGTAAACGCTGGGGCCACCTGGACCAGCGCCCATAGCTATAAACTGGAACTGCGCACCGACGGCTCGTTTGAGAACGTCAACCAGACGATAAGCGGTGGAGTTGCCCCTATGGGAATCGTCCCCACCCCCACCGAGGGCGGCAAGACACTAACCTTCAAGGAAAGCTTAAGCAGTGGAAGTATTGACTACACCTTCACCGTCTCTTCTGCGAAGAGCATCTGGATGAGCCTGAAGCTTGACATCGACGGGGATGGAGACCTGGAGGAATCGCCAACCTTCATCTACCTGCGCTACCGCATGGTCCACCCGTTGACCGCCCCGTTTGTGGTGGGACTGCCGAGAGGGAGCAGTGGGCCGCTTGTACCGAGCATGAACTTCAGGATCGGCCATGCGTTCACCTACACCTCCACGGTACGCTTCATCTGGTGGACGACCGATATCTCCACTCTGGAGGGTCACTGAAGAGTAAAGAACCCCGCAGCAAGCTTTAAGGTATAAAGCGGAGGCTCTTTATGAGGACCCGTACATTGACTAACAGAATGGAGAAAAGCTCTTCTCTCGGTTTCTCTCGTCTACTGCGCAGAGCGACCATCCTCACGGATGCGCATCATTCCAACAGACACACTGGATGAAACAGAAGACGGGGGCGGCAATTCAGAGTCGAGCAGTCCCTTGCGGGCTGCGGACCCTAGGAGCCACACCCCCGTCGGCTTCAGTTTAACTCACGAGGGCGCCCCTGTCACTGCAAAATCCAATGGTAGACCCTCTTCGTGCCCTTCATAAGGAGAAGGAGTTTCTGCACCAGCCTCTGAGGTAACCCCATCACCTGCCTCTTACCTCTGAAATGACGGAAGTGGGACAAGGCTCCCCTTAAAGTAGGTCGTTCGCCCTCTTCCGACGGCAAGACATGCGATAGCCTTGCCCTACAAAGAAGAGCTCAACAATACAAGGAGACGGTCATGACGAGACGGCCGACCATACTCATAATGGTTTTGAGTCTGGCGGGGCTTCTTTCACCATTTCTGCCGGTCTACGGGACAAACACTATCGGATTTGGAGTAGGGGTTCCGCCTGTTCTCCCGATTGCCTGGAGCGAGTCATTCTCGTTTCTCACGACCGAGATCCTGGCTGAATCCAACCTCTCCTTCCTCTTGACTCTCGGAACCTATCCGGCTTACTTTCCCAACCTCTACCAGGCGGATGCCGCCCTCATTGTTAAGGCGTGGCTAGGCCCGGTGGCCCTGTACGCCGGAGGTGGGCTTTCTCTGCAGTGGCGGCTGATTGTGGATGCTTGGCTGCTCTCGCCGTTTATGAACGTGGTGGCCGGGGCCGAACTGTGGATTGTCGACTCGTTTGCCCTTTTCACCCAGGTCCGTTCACTCGACCCCCTGCCGGCAAGCTGGACCCTCGACCCTGAAGTCTCGCTCGGTGCCACAATCGCCCTTGGGAAAGCTCGGCCAGCGCTTCCCCGGGTGGACGAGGACTACCTATGGATCCTCGTCGGGTTGGGTGTCCTCGCCCTGCTCGCCTACTATCCAAGGATCTAAGTAACTTCCGGGGGACCGCTTTTACAGGAACTTAAACAGCGCCCCAAGGCCTTCACATCCTCCCCGATTTGTGCTATACTTAGTTTTGGAAACTGTGGGAAAGGGTAGTAGCGACAGAGGGAAAGCGGCCATAAAAACGGCATCGGTAACCGAAGGGGTTGTGAATCGGAGGACCCTCGGGTCGTCCGGTTTTGTCTGGTCATCCCGCGATACTGTCGCTTATCTTTAAGTAGTTGGATTACGGAGGAGAGATGAAGGAGACCAAGGCAACGATTAACCTAAAGGAGAATTTAAGCACCTCTCCCGACGAAGAGCGAAGCAAGCTGGAGAGGTCAGCCCGCTCGGATAACCCGATTCGTGCCTACTTCGGTGAGATCAGCCGCGTCCCCCTCCTCACGCGGGAGGACGAAGTGCAGCTCTCCAAGCGGATCGAGGCAGGCGATAAGCAAGCGAAGGAGGATCTCGCCGAGGCAAACCTCCGTCTTGTAGTGTCGATCGCCAAGAGGTACCGCGGCTGTGGACTCCCCTTCCTCGATCTGATCCAGGAGGGGAATCTGGGTTTGATGAAGGCGATCGAGAAGTTCGATTACAAGAGGGGATACAAGTTCTCCACCTATGCTACTTGGTGGATCCGTCAGGCGATTCTGCGAGCGATTACCAACCGGTCGCGGACGATCCGCGTCCCGACGCATATCAACGAGCTAATCCGCAAGATTTACCAGGTGGAGCGCAATCACCTCAAGGAGCACGGAGAACCCCCTACTCCGGAGAACCTCGCCAATGAACTCGACACTACGGTGGAGAGCATCATCAGGGCGAAAAAAACAGCCCAGAGCATGACTTCCCTTGACACGCCAATCGGATATGAAGACGATGGTTCCGTTCTGGGGGACTTCATCGAGGACCACACTGTTGACTCCCCTGAACGGGAGACATTCGAACACCTCCTCGTACAGGAACTGGAGCGCGCACTTGACGAGCGGCTCACCGATCGCGAGAAGCGGATCATCGAGCTCCGTTACGGCCTAAAGGACTACCAACCCCGCACCCTCGATGAGGTGGGTATTGAGTTCGGGATCAGCCGCGAGCGCGTGCGCCAGATTCAGAAAGAGGCACTGGCCAAGCTGCAACAAAACTCTGATCTAAAACAGAAGCTTGAGTGGTTTAAACTCCTCTCCGAGAAGGCGTAGTAAACAACCAAACGATCAGCCGTCAGTGATCAGCTTTCAGTATTTAGTGAAGCTCCCCGCCCAAAGGGCGGGGCTTCTTAAAACAGCCTGAGATCGGAGTCTAAGTCCCAATGACGCTGAATGTACCGCTGAATCATCTTGGAGGTCACCTCGTCTCCCACTGTGCGGACGAAGTACCCGTCTTCCCAGAATTGCCCACTCCACAGCCCCGCCCGAAGCTCGGGAAACTCCTTGAACAGCTCGCTGGCCGAGATGCTCTTGAAGATTCCTACCACCTTGGAGATGGCGTACCTAGGCGGGAAGGAGAGGAAGAGGTGGATATGATCTACTGCAATCTCCTGTGCCGCGATCTCGAAGCCAAAGTCCTCCGCGATACGCGGAAAGAGCAATCGCAGACATTGACGCACTTCATCGCTCATCCGTTTGCGGTATTTCGGCACCCAGACAAGATGGTACTTGGTGTCGTAGACAGCATGACTGGTCCGTTTGAGAGCCATGCTTCCAGCATAACGGATTTTATCGGCTTATGGCCGATCGGGCTTTTCCTCCCCGCCCAAAGGGCGGGGCATCCAAGCCCGCACTCTCGTGAAACCGGCTTTGTTTTTGCTGAGAGCTGATGGCTGAGAGCTGAACGCTACTCTATCTCCTCGCTGTATGAGCAGTTCTTGTTGCTACAGCGAAGCTTGTTACCCCTCTCTGTGAGAACCCCGCTCCCACAGGCGGGGCAGGCTTTGACCGGACGTTCACCCACCGCAAACCTGCACTTCGGGTAGTCACTGCAGCTGTAGAAGGTTCGTCGCCGCTTCTGGGAGTACTTCTCGACCAAAACGCCCTCGTTGCAAAGCGGACAAGTAACGCCGGTAGAGACGGAAGCGGTTTCCCCACACGCAGGGTTGGTGCAGCGATAGTAGCGACCATAACGGCCGGTCTTTAACTCCATCGGCGCACCACACTTGGGACAGGTAATCTTCGCTCTCGTTTTACTCGCCGCCTCTTCCAACGCCTCGCGGATAACTAAGGTCCCCTCCTCATAGTGGTAGGGAAGATCTGGTGGGAGGCTCAGAGTATTCCGACAGTCAGGGTAGTTAGAACACCCGAGGAAGTGAGAACCCTTCCAGTAGCGCAGCTCCATCGGTGCCCCACACTTGCCGCATGAAACGTCGGTCATAACGCGGAACGGCCGCTCCTTCCCATTTCCAATCAAAGCATTAAGTGTGCTCAACCGCTCGGAAAATGGGCCGTAGAACTCGTTGAGCGCGTCGAGGCGCGTCAGTTTTCCCTCCTCGATTTGATCCAAATCCTCTTCCATATGCGCGGTGAAGTGCGCCTCCACCGTCTCTGAGAAGTGCTGCTTTAAGAAATCGACCACCACCTGTCCAAGGAGGGTTGGGCGCAGGCTCCCCTTCTCCTTTAGAGCGTAGCGACGCTCCTGAATAACAGAGACGATAGAGGCATAAGTGCTCGGTCGGCCGATCCCCTCCTTCTCCAATAGGTTAATCAGTCCGGCCTCGCTGTAGCGACGTGGGGGTTCGGTGAACTTTTGCTTGGTCTTTATATCCTCCAGGATGAGGATTTCCCCCTCCTTCAATCCAGCAGGAATCTTCTCTTCTTTTGATCTCTGCTCAGGAAAGAGGGCGAGGAACCCGTCGAACTCTAACGTGCTCCCGGTTGCCTCCAAGGTATAAGGGGAGGCTTCAAGGAGAACCTTGCGCTGGCGATAGACCGCGGGAGCCATCTGCATAGCGAGAAAACGGTTATAAATCAGCGTGTACAACTTGCGTTGGTCGGTAGTGAGGTGTGCGACAACCGCCTCCAAAGAGCGCCCTGGGGCGGTGGGGCGAATCGCCTCGTGCGCATCCTGGGAGCGCTTCTTGTTTTTATAGTAGCGGATCTTTGGTGCAAGATAGCGCTCGCTGTACCGCTTGAGGATCGCCCGTCTCGCTGCCTCCACAGCTTCCTCTGAAACACGCACCGAATCAGTTCGCATGTAAGTGATCAACCCGACGTTTCCCTCTGGTAGGCGGACTCCCTCGTACAGTTCCTGCGCGATCCTCATCGTCCGTTTTGGCGTGAAGCCAAGTAGGGACGAGGCGGTCTGCTGCAAGGAACTAGTGATAAACGGCGGCGGCGGCTGGCGGAGTCGCTCTTTCTCGGTGAGTGAACAAACCACGATCTTTTTCTTGCGCAGATCCTCTAGTGCCGCTTCTGCCTCTGACCGGCTGTGGAGTACGATCTTTTTATCATCCTTTGTTGTGAGGGACGCGATGAACGGTTCCCCATCCCGCAGGTACACGTCGATCTCCCAGTACTCCTTGGGGACAAAGTGAGCGATCTCTGCTTCGCGGTCACACAGGAAACGCAACGCAACTGACTGCACACGCCCTGCAGAGAGCCCCTCGAACCGGTTACCGGCAAGGACTTTAGAGAGGAGTGGGCTCACCTGATAGCCAACGAGTCGGTCAAGGATCCGGCGTGTCCGCTGCGCCTCCACCTTGTTGAGATCAATCTGGGAAGGATTTTCCAGTGCCTTCAGGATGACCGATTTCGTGATCTCGTTGAACACCGGCCGTAAAAAGGCCTCATCATCCTTGATCACCCGCTTTAAGATCGTGTATAGGTCGTAGGCGATTGCCTCCCCTTCCCGGTCGTGGTCAGTGGCGAGATAGACCTTCTCTGCCCGACTTGCTGCCTCGCGCAACTCTCTTAATCGTTTACTACGCTTTGTCTCCAATCTCGGGGTGAACCCGTTCTCGACGTCCACCCCCAAGTCGTTCTTTGGAAGATCGCGGACATGCCCCTGTGAGGAGAGAACCTGATACTCCTTCCCCAGGTACTGCCCAATTGTCCGCGCCTTGGTAGGCGACTCAACAATAATAAGCTTTTTCAATTCCACAGGCTCCTTTCTTGAAACCGGCAAATTATACAGGAGATCGCGCAAAAGTCGAAGAGTCGCTTTCGGTTACCCCCACGAGGTTGAACCGATTAAGGTAAGGGCCAAGCGAAGCCTTCCCTCGCGGAAACCAAACGCTACACCGGATACAATACACAAAGGTAATAGGAGGGGTTATGCGCTACGTTGTCCTCGAGGGGCTGCCCGCTGTGGGCAAGAGTGAGACACTGGCCCTTCTCTCCCGTTTCTACCCCGAGAGGGTGAAGATCCTTCCCGAGCTTGTCAAGGAAGTAGCAATGCGGGAGGAGATTGACCTGTTCTCCGAGCGTGAACGGCTCACAAAGGCGATACTCACTGCATTACCTCAGCGCCGGGAGCAGATTGAGGAAGCCCTGAGCCAGAGGAAGCTTTGCCTGGAGGAATCACACCTGGGGGTCCATCTTGCTTATGCCAGGGCGCTTCAGGATCACTCGTTCATCTCAGCCTACCCGAGGATCCAAGGCTCCCTTCCCGCTCCGGACCTCTACCTGCGCCTGGAGATTCCGATCGAACTCTCACTCAAGCGCCAGCGAGCGCGGGGAACGCTCAAGTTTGATGTAGGCGGCTCGACCTTAAAGCGGATGCTCACACACCTGCAGGGCTGGCATATCGCCCTGGGGAACAACGTGATGACTCTAAACGCTGACCGCCGCCTATCAGCGTTTCTCTCCGAGGTCGAAGAGATCCTCGGGCTTGACTATGTGCCTGCACGGGCTTCCCTCGAGGAAACATTTGACATTCTTTTGCTCCTCGGCCGACCGGCAAGCGGGAAGAGCGAGTTCATAGACTTCATGGAAAAGTGCCCGCTTGCGCAGCGAGCACAGCGGTATCACATTGCCCCGTTTAGCGTCGTTGATGACTTCCCCATTCTGTGGGAGAAGTTCGAAGAGGATGACCTGTGGGAACGCCTCGGCCGCGGGCGCCTCTATTCACGGCCAGCAAACGGGAACTACTCCGTCATCGACAGTGGAATATGGCCCTTTCTAATCGGAAAGATCAACCATCGCATTGAAGAGTTGATCGCAAAGGTGGATGCCCTTTCTCACCAGACCCTCTTCATTGAGTTCTCTCGCGGGGGGGAGCACGGTTATGCAAAGTCCCTTCAGTACCTCTCCCCTGAGCTCCTTTCCCGTACAGCTATCCTCTACGTCTCGGTCTCATTCGCGGAGTCCCGGCGCCGGAACCTCACACGCTACGACGAAGAGCAAAAGTCTAGAATTCTCACCCACAATGTCCCCCCCGATGAGATGGAGCGGACCTACGAAATCGACGATTGGTTCGATCTCGCCCAAAATCCGCAGGGGACACTCGAGGTAAACGGAACTCGCGTCCCGTATGTGACGATGAAAAACGAACCGGAATCGACAGACCCGAACATCCTGGACACCCGCTATCGCGACGCACTCGATCGTCTGTACACCCTGTGGCAGGAGAATAGACTAAAATAGGCTTTTAGGGCGGTAAAACTTCACAAGAGACGCGTTTGAAGTTGCGGTAGCAGACTTTTTCCACTTGAGTGCGGGTAAAACCGACACCTGCAAGATGACCTTCACAAAAGCTTTCGCAATGCATCCAGTAACCGGTCGATCTGTTCTTGCGTATGTGAGGAGAATACCGCGATTCGTAAGGACGCTTCATCAGGGGCATCCGAATAACCACCCGGCGGAACATAGGCTACAAGAATATCTTCTTTCTTCAAACCTTGCTGAACCTGCTTTAGGTCTACTGTGGCAAGGGCGGAGACTGACACGATAGGGATCGGTGAATCTGCCATACTTATTCCCAGTCGGCGCAGCCCGGTTCGCATGTAGGAAACGTTGGACCATAACTGCGTTCGCATCTCGGGATGTTCCGATAGGATCTTTAACCCCATGGCCGAGGCCGCTGCCGCTGCTGTGGAAGGAGGGCTAGCACCATTTGGTATTCTCACATTGCGGCTGATCTTTTCCATCAGCTCACGACTACCAGGGATGATTCCCCCCAGGCCACCGAATGCCTTACTGAGAGTTCCAGCAAGGTAGCGGTTCTTCCCTTGTATTCCACAGTGCTCAAGGCTTCCCTGTCCTTTTTCTCCGATCACGCCAACAGCATGGGAGTCATCCATACACAACAGCCCATCTTTGTACGGCGTCAAGACTTCCACGTATTCTCTTAAAGGAGCAATGGCTCCCGTTACTGGGAAAACACCATCTGACATGACTAAGGGTGTCTGCTTGGGCTTCAAATTCTCCTGCAACTTCTGCCTCAGATCCTCTGCATCCAAGTGACAAAAGGGGATAACGCGCTTTCCTGTCGAACGAATCCCGTCAAAGACACTATAGTGTGAAGTGGCGTCGACAAAGACCACGTCGTAATCATCACTCAACGCCTGTGCAAGCAACATGTCACCGAGGTACCCCGAGATGATGTACTGGGCGCTCTCTGTCTGGAAGAACTCAGTTGCTCGCTTCACCACCTCAAGAAGAGGTGGGCTGGCCATCAGGGTTGCCGGTCCCATGCCGTACTGGCGGGTTGCCTCACAGGCCGCCTCGATCACTCTGGGGTCCCCGTGCAAGGTGTAGTAACTGGTTCCGCAGAAGTAATCCACTTCACGCCCATCGATCAGCATCCTGGGACCCAGTGCAGATCCCATCGTCTTGATGTCCGGGGTCATTTCCTGCTGTCCTCCCCTTTTCATGGGAAAATAGCCTCCTCAGTTCATCGTATAACGAACGATTCTAGATTCTTCAAGAACGAAGGATCAATAGTGGCCCCAAGTCCTGGACCATCAGGGAGAGTGATTTTACCCCCGTTGCTGTAGGTAATCCCTTCTACCACCGGATCTTCCTCAAGAAAGTCGGCGCTGTCGAGGTCGTAAAATCGAATATTAGATCGAGCTGAGGCGAGGTGAGCCGCTGCTGTCAACGCCAGCCTTGTCTCATTCATGCATCCTACCATGCAACGCATGCCAACCGCTTCGGCAATTGCATTGGTCTTTAGTGCAATGTGGATACCGCCGGATTTGGCCAGCTTGATGTTTAGGTAATCGCAGGCTCCCATCGAGATCAACTTATATGCGTCATGGTGGTCGAAGACCGACTCATCTGCCATGATGGGAATCGTGGTCTGAGAGTTGATCCTCCGCATCGATTCAAAATCCCAAACAGCCACAGGCTGCTCACAGTATTGAATTCCTTGGTCTTCCATGCCTTTTAAGGCCTGCAATGCAGTAACATAGTCCCATCCCTGATTGGCATCGATACGTAACGGTATCTCAGGACCCAGTGCTTCACGAATGCGTCGGATGCGATCAATATCCTCTGTAGCGGTTGTACCCAATTTCACCTTAACCGCCGGGAAACCACGGTCCTTGAAATCGAGTGCGTCTTGCACCATCTTATCGGGAGTATTGATACCGATAGTACGGTCTGTGACTAGCGTGCGCTTGCCACCTCCCAGTAGTGTATACAAGGGCAAATTCGCTACCTTGCCGAGAAGGTCATATAGTGCCATGTCAAAGGCGGAGATTACAGTTGGGTTCTTGGGAAGGTAGCGCATCAGTTCTCCCAACCGGTTCTCAATCTCCAGTGGATCCTTTCCGATCAATAACCTTGCCAAATCCCTTGCAGCGGCAAGGTCAGTTGCTTGCGTCTCCCCGACAATGAACGGAAAGGGGCTTGCCTCCCCCACGCCGTAGAGCTGCTCATCGGTGTTGATCTTGATGAACACGTTTCGCGCAACCTCGATTTTCCCAAGCGCGATGCGAAACGGTTCCTTGAGGGGAATATCTGCTTTGTAGACTTCTACATTCGTGATTCTCATCCTGCACTCCTTTCTCCTCTGGTTCGTTTCCTACACTTACAACACTGCTGCTTATCAGCTCTTTCCTGCGGATCTGGCCTGCAGATTGCTCCCAACTAACCTCTTTGATCGCCTTACAAACGTGGAGTATCCCTCTATTTGAGTCTCTATGCGTGTTTTAGACCGTTACACAAACGGTCGGTCTCTTCTTTTGTGTGAGTTGCCGTAACAACCAAGCGCAGGCGTCCAGGACTATCGGAAGTGGGATAGTGAACAAACGGAACGATGATGCCCGCCTCCCGAAGTCTCAAATGAAGCTTTTTTGCGCCGCTTTCATCGAGGTTTGATATGAAGAGGATCGGTGTCCCATAAAATGAGGCTTGAAATCCAAGGTCCGTCAGTTTCGAGGCAGCGTACTCTGCGTTATCTCGGAGCCTCTGCCGTAGATGCGATTCCCTCATCACAAGGTCTATAGCAGCCAGGCAAGCGCCAAGTACAGCAGGGGGAAGCGGGGTTGATCCGATGTCGGTTGTCGCAGTTTCACGAATCCTATCACAGAACTCCTTGCTTCCTGCAATGAAGCCTCCGAAGCTACCCAGGGCTTTACTCATCGTCTCCGTTTGATAGACATTGGGGGAGCGAATCTCATAGTGCTCCGGTGTCCCGCGTCCGTGTTCTCCCAGTATGCCAGTCGCGTGGCAGTCGTCCACAAGTATCTGGAAATCCCCTTCCGGTAGTATATCGAGCACCTCTTTCAACGGGGCAATCTCCCCTGTACCTGTCTCCACTCCATTGAGCGCAATGATCGCCCGATCCAATCCGCGGACGAGCTTTGCCAGCTCCTCGAGATCGTGATGGCCGTAGAATCTGACCTCCTTAACTGTCCGCGGGATCGCTTCCAGGATGCTTGGGTGAGCCCATTCGTCGCAAATGACGACGTCACCTGGGTTGGCAAGAACACTCAACAGGATCTGATTGCCGAGGTACCCCGATACGTAGATACAGGCGTTCTCAGTTCCTTTGAATTGGGCAAGTTTTCGCTCAAGCTCAAGGTGTAATAGACCGGTTCCACTTGTTTCGCGAGACGCGGAGAAGCTGGAACCGTATTTCTTTACTGCCTCCACCGCTCCCTGCTGAAGTTCGATGCGGTCGGCAAAGCCCAAGTAGTTCGTGCCGCCAAAGTACAAATATTCTTTTCCGTTAAATGATGCCGTTGCTCCTACCGGACCCGTGAGTACCAACTGATCTGTATTGGTCATGCTCCCTCCTTTTCACATCCTCAGAACCTCTGCCGCTCCAGGAGATACTCCTTCATGGCCACTGCTCATCGAGCACCATGGCGCAACCGGGGATCCAAAATGTCCCGGGCGGCGTCCCCCAGAAGGTTGAAGCCTATCACTGTTAGCAAGATGGCCAAACCTGGAAAGGTGGC
>Ga0209986_10001987_pt1 | contig 19150 bp, 22 predicted proteins | sample BlataG_FD_183168 | JGI IMG/M metagenome (GOLD analysis project Ga0209986, IMG submission 183168) | Deep subsurface microbial communities from Black Sea to uncover new lineages of life (NeLLi) - Black_00105 metaG (SPAdes) (version 2) | ecosystem: Environmental > Aquatic > Marine > Oceanic >... | reverse complement strand
TGGTATAGATCAATTAACAACTGTTCTTTAGCATTAGTTCTAAATTTTACGTCCAAGATATAATCTCCAACATTTTCACTTATTTCTTTCTTTAATTCAGGGGGATAAGTAAATTCTGATAATGTATTTGGTGCAATAAATCCTGATACAAGACATCCATTTAATGGTTTTACAGGATAAGTTGGAGGGATTCCTAAAATAATAGATTTTAATCCTTTTTTACTAATAATATCCCATATTTTTGGTTCATTAATAATCTTTGAATTTGCAACCCAGTAATTTGTATAGGAGTTCTCTTTTCGATGTCGGAATCCATAAATTCCTAATGTTCCCGGTTTTTTACCAGTAACCATTACCATCCAAGCAGGAATAGTAATTGGGGGATCAGAACTTCTCAGCTTTCCATAGGCTCCTTCGGATACCATTTTCTTTATATTAGGACAATCATCTAGAAAGTCTTTAAATAAGGTTTTTGGGGTCGCACAATCGAGACCAATAATCATCAATTTTTTAGGCTTATTTTTCATTATTTTACTAGTCCAAATGGTTTAAAATCGATATTAAAATTATAGTATCTATTAACAAAAGGGATTTTGATATTTTAATATTACTTTCGCTACTTCGGGACGCATAATATCTGCAGAGGGTTCATTTCCAGAATTAAGCACTTTCCTTATTTTTGTTCCGCTGAAGAATGTGTGAAGTTCGGGAGAGTGGGGGCAAATTTTATCATTAACGATTGAACGACATTTATTACAGTATGAAAAGGACTTAAAGAATATTGGTTCAATACCAAGGTCGGGAAATTGTTCAAATATTTTATGCGCGTCGTATGGTCCATAATAATCCCCGACTCCGGCATGATCCCTTCCGATTATGATATGATCGCATCCAAAATTTTTTCTTGCAATCGCATGAAATATTGCTTCTTTTGGACCAGCGTATCTCATTTCAGTTTCAAATGTACTTAATACAACCCTATCTTTTGGATAGTATTCTTTTATTAATGTTTTATAAGTCTCAATAATCACCTCATCTAAAAAATCTCCTTTCTTTTTTTTACCTATTACTGGATTTATAAAAAGACCATCGCAATATGTTAATCCCGCTTTTTGGACGTATTCATGACCTAAATGAGGTGGATTTCTTGTTTGAAAAGCAACAACTTTATTCCATTTTTTTGTTTTAAATAAAACTCTCGTTTCGATTGGTTTTAAATCCAAATCCGGGAATTTTGCCATTATTCCATTTATTAAGAAAATATCTCCTCCAATGAGCTTCTCTTTTTGATTAAAAACTTTATCAACACCAGGATGATTTCGATCTAAAGTTCCATAAACCTTTTCTGCTAAAACTTTTTTATCATAATCATAAATATCATTTACGTTCATTAAAGCTATTGGTTTATTAGTTAAATCGGTTAAAATAATTCTATCTTCAGCTTTAATATTTTTAATTTGTCCTTCCGAAACATCTAAAACAATAGGGAAAGGCCATATAACATTATTCTCTAAACACATATGTTCGAGAACATTTATATAATCATTCCTATGCATAAACCCTTCTAATGGGCTAAAAACACCAAATGAAATATTCTTTATAACTTTACAAGTCTCATTGTCTACTTGAATTTTTTCAAATTCACCTGCTTGCTCTATCAATCTTTTCCTTTCAAATTTAGGTAATTCTTTATTTATTAAATTACCACCATGCGGTTGAATCATTTCATTTCAATTTTTTTAATGTTTTTTCTTTTTAGTTTAATAATTTTAATCAATATATCCTAAATCTCTTAGGCGTTGTTTAACTTTTTCTTCATCTTGTTTAGAAAATGCTTGTTTTGATTTGTCCTCTTCTTCAATAGAAGATATTACCTGTCTTAGTACATATGTCACATAACTTGAAACAGAAGGAAAACCAGTTCCTTTCATTCGCTCTTTTATTTTTTTTATTAAAGGTTTAGGAATAGACACTGTGGAATATTCAACCTTATGTTCATCTTCAGACATATTTTATTATCATCTTTATTAAAATATTTAATTATATGTAATTACACATAATTACATAATGATTAACACTTTTTAAACATATCTTTATTACCTTTTAAGTTTAAATCTTGATATTTAATAAATTTGAAAGAATATAGAACGGTATCCTTTTGATAATCATATGGATATAAAGAATCTACCCCAAAGCGATCATAATAGTTAAGAATACAATTTTTTCTTTTAAAATAAGAGTAATATTTATATATAAATTAATTATATATAATTACATATAACTATATTTAACTACATTTAATCATACATAATTAAATAGGCTATAAATTTTCTTCCATATTAATATTAGAATTAAAAATTGTATAATGTAATAATACATATAAAGATAAAATATGAACTGGAGAACCGCTTTAAAGTCCATGGAAAGTATAGAGAATAATTGAAGTGAATAAAGTGGAGATAATAATATTACTTTTAATTTTTATTTTAGGGTTTTGTTGTGAATTTATTGATAGTTCCCTTGGGATGGGGTATGGAACTTTAATGTCCCCTATTCTACTTATTCTCGGATTTGATATTTTTTTGGTTGTTCCATCAATACTCTTTTCATAAATGCTAACTGGATTTTCAGCTTCTTTATTTCATCAAAAATTTAAAAATTTTGATTTAGTGAAGGAAGAAAAGAATAGGAAAATGGTACTAGTTCTTTCAATTTTGGGTGTTTTGGCAACTATTTTATCCGTATTCATTGCAGTACAGTTACCCAAAGAATTTATAAAATTATACATTGGAATACTTGTAATAGTAGTTGGATTTATTTTACTCCATAGGAAAAAATTTAAATTTTCTTGGAGAAAGATAGGGATTATTGGTGTTCTTAGTGCGTTTAATAAATCAATTTCTGGAGGTGGGTTTGGTCCAGTTGTTACAGCTGGGCAGATAGTTTCTGGAAGGGATACTAAGGAGTCTATAGGAACAACTACTGCTTCAGAATTTATAATTTCTGTTGCTGGATTTTTAATGTATTTTTTGTTAAATGGATTGATTGATTTTACACTTGCTATTATTTTATCGATTGCTGGTTTAATTGCGACTCCCTTTGGGGCTTGGGGTACTAAAAAAATTAAAAATGAACATGTAGCTCGGAGACTAATAGGAATTATATCCATAAGCTTAGGAACTTTTACATTAATAAGGGTTTTTTCTTAGAATAATCCTATTTATGTCAAAAATTTTTTTTAAAATCAACTAAATTATCCAGATTTAATTCAAAATTTTTTCTTTTAATAAATTAACAATTCTTTTAGATGTTTGCTCGTCCCATTTTTCTATTTCTTGTCCTTTCTTATATTTATTCGATAGAATATCATTAATATATTCCTCTGCTTTTTCAAAATCCTTGCCAATTATAGTATTTGTCCCTTTTTCAACAGTGATTGGTCTTTCTGTGTTTTTTCTTAAAGTTAAGATTGGAATTTTAAGAAATGCTTCTTCTTCTTGGATACCACCAGAATCTGTCAGAATCAGTCTTGTGCTAAGCATTAAATTCAGAAATTCTAAATATCCGACTGGTTGGATAAAATCATATTTTCTTTATTTAATTTTTCCAATAATTTATATTTCTCAACATTTTTTTTTTGTTCTTGGATGAATTGGAAAAAAAAATTTTAATGTATTTTCCAAAATAATTAATTATTTTTATCAATTTTTCTAAATCTTCCTTTTTATCTACATTTGATCGACGATGAAACGTAATTAAAGCATATGATTTTTCTTTTAAGTTTAATTTTTTCATATAATTTAGTTTCTTGGCTTTTTCTAGATTTATCAATAAGCTATCAATCATTACATTTCCAACAAAATGGTTTTTTCTGGATCAATAGCTTCTCTTTTTAAATTGATTTCAGCACTTTTTTCAGTTGGTAAATAAAAAATCTGATAATTGATCTGGTAAAATGCGATTTATTTCTTCTCGCATTTTTTGATCAAAACTTCTTAATCCAGCTTCTATATGCGCTACTTTAATAAACATTTTTTTAGAAATTAACCCACATGCAATTGTAGAATCAACATTTCCAACAACAACAACAACCAATGTAGGTTTTTCTTTAAGAAGAACCTTTTCAAACTCAATCATAATTTTTGCGGTTTGAACAGCGTGAGATTCTGAACCAATATTTAAATAGATATCAGGTTTAAGTATTTCAAGTCTGAAAGCTTAGACCATTTTTTTAAAATATTTAAACATATATACCCAGTACCAGGTTTCTGAGAAGAAGATAATTCAACAGGGTAAATATTAGGATTGAATATATTGAATACATTTTTGTCTTATGGACAACTCAATAGTATAATAATTTCAAGCTTAATTATTCTAATATCATTATTATTAGGATTAATTAATTGTAAGAATAAATTCCACTTGTTTTTAATCATTTCGATTTGTTATTTGATTTTTCTTTTCTTTTACTTTTTTGTGCCATTTTATGGAATTATCCAAGATTATGTAAGTATTCCAGTAATTCCTTTTATATTTTCTTTTTTATATGTAAATATAAAAAACGATATAGTACCTATAAAAGAAATGGTTGAATCAAAAATGGAAGAAAATTAAGAAATTAGAAATATTTTTTTTAATAATCCTATAAAATTAAGAATTAAAAACTATTTCTTGTATCTTTTTATTTTTGACAAATTGCAAAAAAATCAAAACTATTTTTTAAATTGTCACCAATGATGCAATCATCTAAGTTAAACCTATATTCTATTTTCATGCTAATATCTGGTACGAGTTTTGCTTCTTTTAATTTAAGAACGAACTTTTTCTCAAAATTCGTTAAAAATGCTATAATTTGATTTGGTAGGAATATCTTTAAAATATAGAGCAATGGGTCGTAAATATACGCCTTAAAAGGATTTTTTAGAGCTCTCATTTTATAATGTTCTATTGCGTTAATTTCATCTGTACCATATACTCCCTTAATGTCTAATTTCTCAAATTGTTTATGTAACTCTTTTTCTAGACTTCTTAAACTATACTCTTTTACGTGATCTTTATGGAAAGGTTTTTGAAAAGGAAGAAGACGAAATTTTCTATTAGGGGTTATAATTATTAAAATTCCATCCTTTTTCAAAATTCTCTTGAGTTCATATAAGTAATTTTGGACATTTGCGATATGTTCAATAACATGGCGCGACACTATTACATCAAAAGTTTGATCATTAAAAGGTAAGGACAATTTTGGTGAAATTTTTTGAAACGATAAATTAGGTATATTATTATAGGTTTTTTTGGCATAGTCTAAGGGTTTTCGTCGAACATCTACACCGAGAACTTTTTTAGCTTTTTTAGATAATATGGCTGAACCATAACCCGGTCCACATCCGTAATCCATAATATATTTATTTTTTCCAAAATCACTCGCAACATTGTATTCTTTCTTAGATGTCAAAGATCCAAATACTTTACTTAAAGGTATATATTTTTCATTGTCACAATTAATTTCTTTCTTAGTTTTTTCACTTAATTCTCTTGACATAAGTTTTCTATAGTGTTTTTTTTGATTAATCCTATAAAATAATGAAGTTACTAAAGAATAATATACTTTATTAAAAATTATCCCAATTCTTTTCTTTTTAGTACTAAAGTAAAACCTGTATGATTCACTTTAACGAATTAGAGCTATTATAATTTTTAAAATATGTTAAAATAATTTCATAAATCTGTATTATAAGACGGAATCTTTTAAAGAGTCAGATAATATATAACAAATTATTAAGTAAGTTGAAAATTTTAAGAGAATTTTAAAGCAATAAATTAATCTTTAGTTTTATAAAATAAGAGGATATTAAGATTTCAAATATTTTAGTTAGTATTATAATTCCCGCATACAATGAAGAAAAATAAATTGATTTCTTTTTAACCTTATCTCTATTATTAGGTAATCCTGGAAAGGAGAAAAAAATAGTGAATATTAAAAATAAAATTTATTATTTCTCTTTTCTTCCCCTCTAGCTACTAACCCAAAAAGCAACACACCAAAAACATTTATTTCATTTAAATTTAATAACCTTTTAATATATCTATTAATAAGATCACTAAAGTATCTATTTTGAATGAAATCTAAGTTTATTTTTTCTTTTTCCATACTTTATATTTTCCTATACATTAACTTAATTTTTTTATAATCTCTTTAAAATCTTAGAGAATTTATAATTTCTGTTGTTGGATTTCTTATGTATTTTTTGTTAAATGGATTGATTGATTTTACACTTGCCATTATTTTAGCGATTGCTGGTTTAATAACAACTCCCTTTGAGGCTTGGGGTACTAAAAAAATTAAAAGCGAAGATGTAGCTCGGAGATTAATAGGAATAATCTCTATAAGCTTAGGAACTTTTACATTAATAAGGATTTTTTCATAGAATGATTTAAGAATCCTATTTCCATCAAAAACTCCTTTTAATGTCAATTAAATTATCCAAATTTAATTCAAATTTTTTTCTTTTAGTAAATTCACAATTCTTAGAAATGGTATTTTAAAATTATGAATAAAATCTTTTATGAATTCGTAAAGACCGCTTACATTTACTTTAAAATAAGTCATATCATCATATCCAATAATTCGTTTTAGCTCAAATAAATTAGTTTTAATAGAATTCAATCCAGGATTTGTAGTTACTGCCGTTAAATATTCATATTTTTTGGCATACTGAATTATAATTTTGGAATAAAGCCCATTTGGATAACTTAGATGATTTATAGGGTATCCGATTTCTTCTTTTATTTTTTTTTTGGAATTAAATAATTCTAAGTATATTTCTTTTTCATTAGTGATTTTGTTTAGAAATGGATGTGTTTTAGTATGGCAACCTAATTTAAGGATCTTTTTATCGAGAAATTTAATCTCAGACCAAGTTGAATACGCAAAAAGCTTATATAATTTACTTAATTCATCTGGCAATTTTTTTTCTTTAAACTGTTCCATATGTTTTTCTAATTCCAATTTATTCAATGAACGCAATTTACTTCTTATATCTACAAGAGCTCTCCTTTTTTTTTTCTCAGATTTTAATAAATATTTTATATTCTGATTTCTATACCAAAAAATAAATTCAGTTTTCTTATAATTCCCAATAAAAATATCAAGAAAATTTCCTTTTAATAACTGTGTGGATGAAATGAAATCAGTTACGACATAAAAATGACCTTTAATACCATACTCTTCCATTAAAGGATAAACATTATTGATGATACTTTTAAATCCATCATCAAATGTTAATATAACAAAATTATTTTTACTAGATACTCCCCTTTTTACAATTTTTAACCAATCATCTAAATTAATGAAATGGTATTTTTTTCTATTCAAGTAATTAAGATGTTTAATAAAAGTGTTTTTTGAAATTTGATATGGATTAGTAAATTTGTAAGGTGTATTATTAATTCCATGATAAAGCAAAATTAGTAATTTTTTTCGGTTTTTGAGTCTGAATACATAGTTAATACCCGATTTTAACAAAATTATTAAAATAGTTCTCTTTATTTTCGAAATACAATTTGGAGAAATGATATTTTTTAAAAATTGAAAAACTCTCATTCTTATATCCATTCAAATTAAGTTAAATTTAAATCGAAAAAAATCTGACAAAAATTATTACACATTTACTTTTAATTCTAATAATCCCTAAATCATTAATTTCATTAATAATTCTTAAAAATTATTTTTTTATATTTCTGAAATAATTCATCCAGTATTCAAACATATCTTTCAATAATTCTTCCAGAGATTGAGTTATTTTAAATCCTAATTCATTTTTAATTTTAGAATTGTCCCCTATTATTATATCTTCATCAGTTATTCTCAATTTAGAAGGTGTTCTTTCAATTACCTTGATATTTTTAGTTGAGAAACTTAAGGCAATATCTAATACATCCCTAATTAGAACTTTTTTATTTGAACAAACATTATACGTCTCTCCAGGTTTTCCTTTTGCAGATGATAGCCAAATTGCTTGTAATGAATCTTTTATTCCAGTTATATCTCGATATGTATTCAAATTTCCTACCTCAATTATTGGTTCTTTCAAACCCATTTCGATTTCAGCTATAGCTTTTATAAAATCTGAACTGGCATCTCCGACTTTTCGATTACCCGTTTGATTAAAAAATCGAAGAATCACTGAACTTATTCCAAAATTAATGAAATATTGACATGCAAGAAGTTCTGTAGCAACTTTACTTATTCCATATGGATGAATTGCTAATAAAGGGTCTTTTTCCTTTAAAGGTTTATTTATTTTTGTAGATAAACCATATTCCGCACTTGAGCAAGCTATTATTACTTTAGAATTAATTTTATATTTCTTTATTGATTCAAATATATTTATTGTTCCAATTACATTAGTTTGAAAAGTATAAATAGGATCCTCCCATGATGGTATAACTTGTGATTGTGCTCCAAAATGATATATAAATCTTGGTTTTATTTCCTTGATTATTTTTTCTATTTGAATTTTATTTCTTAAATCACATTCAAAAATCTTTAAGTTATCATTATTTGTAGGAATTTGAATAAAATCTCCAAATATTTTTTTCTTTTCATTTTTTGAAAATACTTCCTTTCCCAAGGTATATTGATTTAGATTAATTAATGGTTTTCCAGGTTTTACGGATGCATAGATTATAAATTCTTTATTTATTAAAAAATCTGTTAAATGGGAGCCTAGAAAACCATTTGCACCAGTTATTAATATATTATCCATAATGAAAACGTTCTTTTATTTTAATTTTTAAATTTTATTTTAGTTAAATGATAGAAGTTTTTAAATAAGTTGAAGAAATATTGTTCAATTTAATTTTCTCATTACTTTCTTCTAAATCTATTTTTCCTAAATTAATTTTAAGTTATTCTCAATAAATCTTTAACTTGTTTAATTATATTTTCTTTATTTAAGCCATAAAAGTTTAATAAGGATTCTCTCGTTCCGGATTGACCAAAAGAGTTCTCTACTCCTATAAATTTCATGGCTATCGGATAAGTTTTAGAAAATATTCTTGCTAATATGCTCCCAAAACCACAATAAATATTATGTTCCTCAATAATAATTATTCCTTTACAATTTTTAATTTGACTAATTAACTCTCTTTTATCAATTGGCTTAATAGTGGGAAGATTAATAACTTTGACTGATATATTAAAATGTTTTTCTAATATTGAAGCAGTTTGGATGCTTAAAACACTTCCATATCCCATACCTATGAAACAAATATCTTCTCCTTCTCTTAATAAATCTGGTTTTCCTATAGAAAAGCGATATTTTTTCTGGTGGATTTCAGGAAAAGATCCTCTGGGAAGCCTAATATAAAATGGTCCTTCATTTCCAATAGCGTATTTTAAGATTTGGATTAACTCGATATTATCTAATGGTACTAATATTTTCAAATTTGGAAGTGTTGACATCAAGCTTAAATCTTCCAAAGCATGGTGAGTGCTACCGTCTTCTCCCACAAAACCACTATGTGTTGTTATGATCTTTATGTTTAAATTATCATGTGCCGCTAATCGAATAAATTCCCAAGCCCTTCCAGTAGTAAATACGGAAAATCCGCTTATTATTGGAATTTTTTCTGATATAGCAAATCCCATCGCCGTGCCAACCATATTTTGTTCGGCAACACCCATATTAAAGAACCTATTAGGAAATATTTTGGCAAATTTACTAGTTCTTGTTGAGGAAGATAAATCGGCATCTAGCACAACAATATTATTATTTTTTTTGCCGATTTCGACTAAAAAATTTCCAAATGTATCTCTAAGATCAGGTTCAGACATTTAATTTATCTTTTCTCTTAATTTATTTACGACATTATCAATTTCTTTTAAAGCGATTTCATATTCTTCTTTATTTGGAGCCCTTCCATGATATTTTCTTGAATGTTGCATGAAGGATACATCTGCTCCTTTAATCAAATATGAAATAACTACTGTAGGTTTTCCAATAACATTCTTGATTTCGGTTATTTCATTAATTATTTCATTTATATTTGAACCATCAATTTCAATAACATTCCATCCAAACGCTTTCCATTTGTCTGCTAAAGGTTCTAATCCCATAATTTCTTCGGTAAAACCATCAATTTGAATTCCATTTCGGTCGATTAAAGCAATTAAATTATCTAATTTATAATGGCTTGCCGACATAGCCGCTTCCCAAATCGAGCCTTCATTTAGTTCACCATCCCCTAGAAGCACATATATAAATTTTTCCCCCTTTTTTATATCTAATTTTGCCGCTAAAGCACAACCAACTCCTATAGATAGTCCCATCCCTAAGGATCCAGTTGTAATTTCAATTCCTAAATCGATATTTTTTACCGGATGTCCTTGTAATTTAGAACCGAATTGTCTTAGAGTAAAAAGGTCATTTCTTTTGATAAATCCAATTTTAGATAATACGGCATATAAAGCTGGAGCTGCGTGCCCTTTACTTAAAATGAATATGTCTCTATCTTTCCAAGTGGGTTTATTGGGATTTATTTTCATAATTTTTAAATAAAGAAGATATAATAAAGTAGAGCAAGATAAAGATCCTCCGGGATGTCCTGATTGAGCCTTATAGATCATTTTTAAAATATCTTTTTTAATCTCCAGGCTCTCAATTAATATCTGATTTACTTCTAATTTTGATAAAGTCATTTTTTTTTAAAAAGAATATATTATTAATTATTTGAGTAAGATAAAATATACTCAATAAGCTCTTCTGAATTATAAAATGTAACAGGTGGTAAAGAAGCTGTTTGCGCTGCAGCAAATAGAGCAATTTTAGCTCCATCTGAAACTGAAATATTTGAAGCATAAGATAATGCTAAGTTCGCCATAATAACACTTCCAACAGCAACATAACTTCTAACAGGTTCTTTTAAGATTGGAGAGATTGTCTCTACTTTTTCATAATCTTTAGAAAAAAGATAAGATTCTGATTCTAAATAATTTAATAACACATTTTTACATTTAGAAGAGTTCAAAATTTTCTTTCCAACAATTCTAATGCTTGTTTCATTATAACATTTAACTGATAATATTTTTAGGGCTTTTTGAAGATTTATCTTAATTAAATCGATTTTTTCATAGAGATAATAATTGGATATATGGGGACGGGCAATAATAGGAATATCTTGATATTTTTTTTTTAATTTTAATAATAATTGTTGAATAAGAGAATCCTGAAATAGTCCTTCCATCCCATAATCTAAGATTAATATCGCTTCAATACTCCGAGGTTTTGTTTCAATGAATTTAAAAAAATTATCGATCGTAGTTTTTGAGATATTTTTAGTATAATCCGTTTCCAAACGAAGAACATGTTGATTCATTGCTATTATCCGAGTAATTTGAGGCGTAGTTATATTATCGTCTATTAAAATTCCAGAAGAGTTAATTTTTAATTCGGTAATTTTTTTTAAAAATTGTTCTCCCTCATAATCTTTACCAATAACTGTGCATATCTGAGGAACTCCACCTAATGACTGTATATATCTTAATGCTAATCCCACACCTCCTAAATAATTGACTGTATCTTCAATTTTAATGTTTTGAACTGGTGCATCAGGAGAGATCTTATTTGCATAACCAAAAATATACTTATCTAGTAAGGCTTCCCCTATTACTAAAATTTTTCTGCCTTTAAATTTTTTTATCTCATCAACAAGTGACATTTTAAGATTTTTTTTGGTTATTTATTTTTTAATTGATTTTGTAATCTTTCCCAATCCTTAAGAAAGGCTTCTAGACCTTTATCTGTATTTGGGTGTTTAAACATTTTTTCTAAGACAGCAAATGGAATAGTAGCTACATGAGCACCCATTTTAGCAGCTTCTACGACATGTCTTGCATTTCTAATTGAAGCTACGAGTAATTTAGATTTAAAATTATAAGCGTTTATAATTTCCATCATCTCCCAAAGTGTATCTATTTCGTTTTGACTATTATCCATTAATCTTCCGATAAAAGGACTGATATATGTAGCCCCCGCTTTAGCTGCGATTAAAACTTGATTTTGCGAAAAGACGAGTGTTACATTTGTTTTTATTCCTTCTTTATCAAGTATTTTAACAGCTTTTATTCCATCTTTAGTCATAGGAATTTTAATAACAATATTTGAAGCAATTTTAGATAATTCACGAGCTTCTTTTACCATCACTTCAGTTGTTAGTCCAATCACCTCTGCACTTACAGGGCCTTTAACTATTTCGCAAATCTTTTTTAATTGTTCATTTGGTTCCGCTCCTTCTTTTGCCAAGAGAGTAGGATTTGTTGTGACTCCATCAATTATACCTAATTCTTGCATTTCTTTTATTTGATCTAAATTAGCTGTATCTATAAAAAATTCCATTTATAAATCACCTATTAGAATAATAATAATAATAATTAAAATAAAAATAATGCTTAACCTATAAGTTTTAAGCAAAATCTAACATTTTTCAAAAATCAATATTTACAATTAAAATATAAACAAATTAAAAATTTAATCCTATTTCCTATTTTACAACGTAAATAAATAAAAAAACAATTCATATTAAACTAAAATTAACTCTAGATAAACATATTTCATACCATAGTTAAGTGATTTTTATGAATCTGAACTTTTACTTAAGATTCTCTGTTCTTTTTTTTCCAAAATCTGCATATAAAAATGCCATAGTGAGAGGTAATGCTGCGATACTTACATAATCCCTTAAAAGGATATTCACTAATATGAAAAGATAAAAGAACAAATAAATAAAATAACAAATTGAAATTATTAGATATAAGTGGAATTTATTCTCGCATTTTATTAACCCTAAAACCAAAGAAATGATAAGGATAATGATTGTAATAATTGTACAATTGAATTCACCATAGTTCAGATATTGATTTAAAAAATCCAAAATAAACGTACCGGGAAAAATCACAGTATCTTTTGCGCGCCATTGTGTCATTTTGCAATTATGAGCAATCGGTGCAACATTAAAAAAAAAATAAATATCCGTTAGTATAAAAGGTATCATCCAGATTAAAAATGATACGATAGTGATTAATGATAAATAAATAGTTTTTTTTAAACCATAGATTTTCAAAATATAAAAGGGGATTATTAATGCCATTAGCCAAAAATGCATCCTGGAGGCTAATAAAGAACCAAAAAGGAAGGCGAAAACTATAACTTTCTTATCGATCTTTTTTGGTTCTTTAGGTATAATTGAAAAATATCTTAAAAATTCTTTCTGTTCAGGTACCTCATCATGTATTAAAAATAAAACTAAAAGAAAAACCATTTGTATAGTGATAAGATCACTATTCATTGCTGCTTCAAGGAAAAAATAGTCTGAAAATATAACAAATGATATTGTAGGCAATATTAAATAAGCTTTTCCAGTATCTATGAAAGCATATGATATTATAAAACAGAAAAGAGCCATGATCACTATTGACATGAAATATGAATATCCACCTGTAATGATATAAACTGGTAAATATAGAAAATAAGTAAATGGTAACTTACTTGGAGAGAGTCCATCATGGGTTTTTGTATAATATGGATTTTCTCTATTTAATATTGCTTCAATGCAGTTCCTTATTTCCTCATCTCTACCAGATAACATCCAATATTCAAATGGTTGTCCTATAAGCCATATTAAAAGAATAGATGTAAATAATAAAATTCCAAAAAATAGAAACCTCCACTTCCATCCAATTAAAAATAAAAATCCAAATCCAAATATGAGTATAAGGAATAGAAAAACAACACCAAAAGTATTCCGACTTATAGCCTTATTAGTAGAAAAAGATATTATAAATGGTATACAAATTAAAATTAATTCTAATGGAGTAATATCATTAAAAAGAGCTTTAAATTTTTTATTTTCTTTGATATTAGAGAATTTTTCTTTTAAAATCATTATTAGTTTCTCGTTAAATAATTTATCTTTAAAAAATCTTATTATTTGTTTTTTCCCTCATCTCGGTTTTGGCTTCTGACTCTTGGCTTTTAATTTCTTTAGTCTTCCTTTTGATGTTCTTTTTAAATTTTTGAAAAAGATTTTTTAATACTTGAAAAATATCAATGTCTTCTTTGCTACTTTTTATTCCAATATATACTAAAAATACTAATACTAAAATAAGGCTCAATTCAATAATTATAGTTATGATTAAATTTAAATTATAATCCCTCGGATAGTATGGATTATTTGGATCTGAATTTAAAACAATGATCTCTTCTCCATCAAGATATCCATCTCCATCCGTATCATTTATCAAAGGATTGGTATTGTTTCCAAATTCATATAAATTAATTAATCCATCTTTATCTGGATCCATTGAAGACTCATTTCTTCCTGTTGGGTCAAAACCGTATAAAATTTCCCATGAGTCAGCTAACCCATCATTATCTGTATCAATTTTTAAAGGATTAGTATGAGAGGTTTCAATTTCATATGTGTCATTCAAACCATCTGAATCACTATCTATTGAATCTGGAAAAGTTCCTAAAAGAAATTCATCTAAATTTGTAGTTCCATCTTTATCCTTATCCAAAGTAGCGTCCGCATTATCTAAAGGGTTTAATTTATAATTTATTTCCCAACCATCTTCCATTCCATCTCCATCCGAGTCAGCAGAATTTGGTAATGTACCATAGATCTTAATTTCATCAAAATCAAGAAGACCGTCCAAATCGGTATCATTATTATTCGGATTTGTTTCATAAAAAAATTCTTCAAAATTTTTTAAACCATCATCATCATTGTCGTTCATATTGTCATTCTTATTTATAGGATTTAATCCATAATAAATTTCCCAGCCATCCCACATTCCATCTTTATCTGAATCTCTATCATTGGGTTTTGTACCATTTAAATATTCGTAATAATTTAATACAGTATCATCATCAAGATCCTCAAATTTATCAGATGAATCAAATTTATTCAATCCATAAGTATCTTCCCAATCATCTGGCATTCCATCTCCATCTGAATCAGCAGCAGAATAAATCTTATTTAAATCAGTATCAAAATTTTCTATATTATTGTTATAAACATCAAAATAAATTAAAGAAATGTAATTTAATAGTAAAAATACTACCAATAAGACATAAACTTTTTTTAAAGATTTATAATTATTAAAGGGTTTCATTCTCTATTAAATTTAATAAAAGATAATATTAAAATTATATTTAATGTTTCTTTGAACTAAAATTACAAAATTTAAGTTCATCTTGATGGAATAAAACAATAAGCTATTAATTTCTATTATAATTGTCATTAGAAAATTCGCAAAAACTATAGAGCATTATTAAAATAGTTTAATTAATCAAATGCATGAAATAATGAATTTAATACTAATTTTTCAGTAAGAAACTATTAAGGAAACTTATAGTAGTCTATTATAATACAATAATATTTCGAGAAAAAGAAATTCAATTTAAACAGTATTAATACAATTTCATTAAATATTTCTTATGCTTTTGCAATATTGTTCGTTGTTTCCATTTGAGAAGAAGATTCTATAAAGTTTTTGTTTTATTTTTTGAATGTCCAAAATTTATTACCCAAATAATTAATGAAAAATGAACAAATAATTGCGGCTATTTCTGCTAAAATATACCACCATCCAAAATATTCAACAAGAATAAAAAGAATACTTAAATTTATTAATAGCGATAATATACTAATCAAAAGAAATTGACTATATTTTTTAACTATGTATTCTTGTAGTTCTTCTTTAAAAGCCCAAATTTTATCTAATAAGTAATTATGGATACCTGAAGTAATAAAGGCAATAATCTCAGAAAAAATATAGTACATTTTAAAAATATCTGTGAATAGAAATAATATAAAAATATTAACTAATGTTCCTAAAGCACCAACAATTGCAAATTTTATAAATTCTTTTATAAAAGATTTTAAAAATAATTTTGATATAAAGTCTGACATTATATTTCGGTTTTTTTCTTTTTCTGTATTTAGATTAAACCAGATAGAAATAATTGGGTGGTACCCACTAATACGATAATTTGATAAATTATAATTAAAATTGCAAAAGTAAGATTTTCTATATCTTTATGATAGATGAATAAAATAATTACTGTCATGATACCATAGCCACAAAATAGAATTACATATCTTAATTTAAAAATTAAATTTAATGGGAATTCCATTGTTATTGGAAAATATTTATTAATAGTTTCTATTGGTAATAAAAATATGATGCCAAGATAAAAAAGGATGCTTATTAATATCAATTTGTTATTTTTAATCAAATCAATAAATCTATCCTCTTTTCTTAATAAGAATACGTATAAAAGAAGTGAAAGCATAAGATTCATTTGACCTAAATTATTACCACTGAAATATCCAAAAAAGAGAGACGATAATGAGAAATAACCAATTTTTAATTCTAATGACAATTTTTTATCAATAATTAAAAGGCAAGTAATAATTACTAAGATTATAGTTGAAGAATTTAATAAATTCATGAAAAAATCATCAGGAAGCCCAATTGAATAGAAAACAATATTTGCAACACTACGATGTTTTAAACTCCATTCGATTCCATTTTCCCCTAAAAAATCAAAGATTAATGATGGATATATTATAAATAAAATATTCTGAAGTAGGAGAATTGTAACAATTAGTAAGTAAATTCGAACATTGGATTTTTTAAAAATTTCTTTTAAATGAATATCGTTAGAGATGAAAATAAAAGCCATAAATATAAGAGGAAGAGCCATACTTATTGCAAAAAACAATAAGAAATAATTTACAAAATAAAATCTTAATGTCTTTTCCTTCTCAAATACTCTATACTCAATTTCTCGTCTTAATATAACAACTATTATATACCCAACAATTAATTTTGTCTGACTAAAGGTAAAAATCCTATGTAAAAACCAACCATTTGAGATTAAAAATAAAAATAAAAATCGAATATATTTTTTTTCAAAATTCAATAATTTCAATATTTTATTAAATTCTATTACAGTTAAAATGCCCATAATTATGTTAAGAATATAAAAAGTGTAAAAAGAAACATAGAGTGGAAAGGGAGCAATCGTAAATGCAAAAAAGATCGCGGCAATCGGTAAATAATAAAAATCGCAAATTTCATATATTTTACTTGGATCTGTTAAGACTTGCTGACCCGCATCATAAAAAAATCCAAAATCATAATATCTATCCCAAGGCACCCAATGACCAATTTTAAGAAAATAATATATTGCCCAGAAAATAACACATGCTGAAGGGATTATTAAATAAAGATTTTCTTTTATTTTTTTGAAATAGCGGTTTTCATTTATTTTTTTCAAATAAGGGCTTTCTTTTATTTTTTCTGAAATTTTCATTAATAATGTCTATTTATAATTAACTTTTATAAATTTTGTTAAAATTAAGACTACTTTTAATTCATAAGAGCAATAATATTTTATTTTAGGCTTCGCTCCTTAATAATGAAAATTTCGATTGAAATTAATAGAAGCAATATTTTACAACATATAATCTTTTTTTATTTTAAGATTTTTCTTCCTCTAAAAATAATTTTTAAAATTCCAACAAATGTATATAAAGTTTTTTTTAAATTTAATTTTGATTCTCCTTCTGCTCTTTCATAATATATAATTGGAACTTCTTTTATTTTCGCTTTAGTTAATATACATCCATACAGAATTTCTTCAACAATAGAACTATGAACAGAAAAAAAATTCTCCAAATTAAATTGATTTATAATTTCTTTTTTAAAAACTCTATAACCACTTGTGCAGTCTTTTATTTTTGTTCTAAATAAACTTCTAATTATCAAATTTGCAATCAGAGTTATTATATATCGAATCACGGATCGCCTTTGTGTCCCCCCGTTTATTACTAAACGTGAACCAATAATTACATCATATTTTGGGAAATATTTTAAAAATACAGGAATGTATTTTGGATGATGGGAGAAATCGGCATCCAATTCTACCAGTATGTCAAAATCGGATTTTATAAAATATTTTAACGCAGCAATTCCGGCTAATCCACGACCTTTTCGATCCTTTCTTAAGATTAATGTAATATTTTTAAATGCTTTACATTTTTCATTTATTATATCTAGAGTACCATCAGTACTATTATCATCAACTATTAAAATTTCTTTTTTAAAATTCAAATCATTTATTACATCAATCATTTTACTAATGTTATCTCTTTCATTATAAGTTGGTAAAAAAATTAATACTCTCATAGAAATACTTTTATTCAACTCTAAAATAGGAATTATTTTTATTATAAGATGTAAAATAATTAAAATTTGATGATATAAAAAATAATGTTAAGACTATAAATTCTTGGCAAATTCTAATAAGGTTTTATAAACAAAATCTGGTTGAATAGTTCCAATCTTATTTCGTTCTTCTATACCATAACCTGTTAAAACTAAGACAGTAAAACATTGAGCGTTGTGTCCGGCTTCAATGTCTTTTAATGTATCTCCAACCATATAAGATTTTTTTAAATTAATATTATATTTGTCTTTTGCTATAAAAATCATGCCGGGTTTAGGTTTCCTACATTCACACTCTTCTGTAAAATCTGGATGATGTGGGCAATAAAAAATATCATCTAATATAACCTTATTTTCTTTTAAAATATTTATCATTTTATCATGAATTTTTTCTACATCTTTTTTTGTAAAATACCCTCGCGCGATTCCGGCCTGATTGCTAATTACTATCAGTAAATACCCTTTACCCTTTAAAATTTTTAAAGCTTCTATCGATCCCTCAATAAATTCAAAATCATCTGGATTTGAAAGGTAATTTACTTCTTTATTAATTACCCCATCTCTGTCCAAAAAAATCGCAATATTATCTTCGGTCATTTATACATCGAATCTTTTAACTGAAAAGTTCCTTTTCAACTAAATAACAGATTATATGACCAATAGTTATATGGCCTTCTTGAATTCTCGGAGTATCGTTAGAAGGAATCTTAATGCAATAATCAGCGACTTTTTCAATATTATTTTCCTTTTGACCAGTCAAACCAATGGTTATTGCCCCTTTTTCTTTTGCTTTTTCTAAACCCTTAATTACATTAAGAGAATTTCCAGATGTGCTTATTCCAAAAACGATATCTC
>Ga0209986_10001986_pt1 | contig 19153 bp, 27 predicted proteins | sample BlataG_FD_183168 | JGI IMG/M metagenome (GOLD analysis project Ga0209986, IMG submission 183168) | Deep subsurface microbial communities from Black Sea to uncover new lineages of life (NeLLi) - Black_00105 metaG (SPAdes) (version 2) | ecosystem: Environmental > Aquatic > Marine > Oceanic >... | reverse complement strand
GCTATTAGTTCTGCTGTTGCCCCCCTCTATCTTTTTTTCTAGGCGTATTGCTTCTAACCTTCTTAGTTTAAACATATCCCTTTCAAATCTACCCCACTGTACACACTCTACCCTAGACTTAAAGGTATATACGCAATCTTCGCCATATATACTATAACTACATTCTTGCCTATATTCGCACTCTTTAGGTTTCTTCATTCTTCTTTTTTTTCTCCCTCTTCCAGTCCCGTTTCCGTATTTCCGAATATATAGTATCGGCCATCTTAAAAACGTCCCTTTATTTGACTAGGCCTTATTTATAAATAAAAAGCCTATTTCTCTACCCCCCGTTTATTTAATACCTTAGCATAAGTACAGCCATAACAAATTTTATAGTTCTCGGGGTGTTTGTATTTACAATCCCCTTCTCTATATCCACATTCAAAAGTAAGTTCTAGCTTAATTATTTCTCCTTTCATAATAGCCCTTTCTCCTTCTTGGTTTTTTATCCTTTCCCCTCTTGCCCACGTTCTTAGCATTTCTTAAGCCCGCCTTAGTCCTTTCGCTAATCTTCTCCCTTTCTATCTTGGCTAGAGTGGCCATAATAGATATTAGTACGTCTTTAAACTCCCCCGTAGCCCTGAAGTATCTCTCTTGGTAGCTTTCCCACTCTATACCTAAGTTTTGGAGTTCTTTTAGTTTTTGAAGGGTATATAGAGTACCAGCCCTACTAAATCGCGATAGATCCCAAAACAGTACCAAATCAAAAGCCTTCTTATGCGCTTCAGAAAACATTAAATCATAACTAGGCCTAGAGTTCTCTTTACCCGAAATTACGTCTACATACTCCTTATAAATCTCATAGTTGGATTTACTACAATATGCCCTTAGGGCTTCTAGCTGGTTACTTGCTTCTTGTTTATCGGTACTAACCCTTACGTATATGGCGGCTTTCATCTTTCCTTTACAAAGTCTTCTACCGTACCATTCCAAACCCAACACTCTTGTAATTTAGTATTCTTCTTCATACCCCGACCTTCCTAGCCTTAGCCCTACACTTCTTACAAACACGGTGTCTTAAATGTATTGGAGAAACAAAAGTATCCCCGCAGTAAAAACATTCATATATCATTTTTGCCCCCACTCCTTACTAAGATCCATATTAATAGGCCAAAACCTACCAATACACAAATTACCCCTAGCGTAGTAGCCAATATCATTTTATTACGATAAAGGCTTTATTCTGCCTTATGTACTCCTTTTTCGCCATTTCGTTTAGTACCTCTTCTATTATCTTTTTATCAAATCTTAACTTTCTTGCTAAGACTTGTGTAACAACCCTTCTTTTAATCTTAGACGTTCTACAGTTTTCATCTAAGACGCTTAATACAACACTGTAAAGGTATTCATAGTTCGCCATCTTTTAGAGTAATATTCAAGTGATCATAAGCGGGGTTAATTGGTAGTATTACCGGATCGCTATTAAAGTTGCTACAATACGCTTCCGGATTTTCTATTAAATCTCTACACTCTTGGGTATCGTGGTTATAAGCCCAAGCCAAAAACAACAACAACACTACAAAGATAGAGATATTAATAAAGTTCCCCCAATCCCCTATAAATACGTGCTTCCAGTTAATATTCTCTTTAGTGGCCGGTTTGGTTAGATCTTTCTTTATTGGATATACTACCCTATACCCGTACCATTCCTTTTTTACAAATAGCCCTTCTTTTATTTTTTCTATCATTCCGCCATTTTGCCTACTATTAAGGCAATTATAGGTATTAAGCATACTGTTAGTATTATCTTCATTAATAGGCCAAACCCAGCCAAACCCAGCATAGAAGGCGCTAGCCATATACTAAACATAGACATAGCGAACAGTATTACAAATCCACTAGACATAAATATTTCAAAGTCCATTTAAACCCCCTTCCGTTTCTTCCGGAAATATTAATTCGCCTTTCATAGCATTTAAAGCCCTAAGGCGTTGGTATCGCTCTACTAGCTGCGAAAACTGTACAAATAAACTAAAGAAGAGTATAACAGCAATAACCCACATAGTTTTATAAACAAATATAAAGAAGATACCCGCCAGTATTGTACCTAGTATTTGACCGCTATAGCCGTAGATTTCTGTAGTTAGTAGCTGTTCGGGCGTTAAACTCATTATACCCTTTCGCCACTTACTAAAGAAAACCTTAACCCCTTCTTCTTTTATTACTTGTACCGCTTTATTCATTCTTCATAAATACCTTTACCCTTAGGTGTGTATGCGTGGGTTTCTTGCTACTTTGAAACCCTTTACTGTGATCGTGGTTTAAAGACTTCTCCCCACAATCTAAACAATATAGTAGCGCTGGCCTACTAGCAGATCCTACACAGTAATAGGCTTCGTCGCCCCACTCTATATTCTTCCCACATAGCCAGCAAGTAGCCCTATCGGTTTCTACATAGTAAAGTATATCGTGTCCCCTTATCCCTATATCTGACTTAGTAAGCTTCTTTAATCGGTACACTTTCAAACCTCTTTATTTCTTCTAGTGCCTTTCTAGCTTCTTTAACTGCTGCTAGCTTTATCTTCAGCCTTTCTTCTTCTTTTATTAAATTCTCTAGATCCTTAGACTTTTTCTTTATAGCTAGGTAATCCATTAAGAAATCATTAAATACGGCGCTTATGTTTGGTATCTCTTTCTTTGCTTCTATTATAAGTTCGCTATCTACATTAAGGCCAATTTTAGCTTTCATTATACCCCCCTTCGTTTCCTATGGAGAATTCAGAAAAGCAAAAGTCGGGGTGTTCTGTTAGTGGTAGTACGTTGTCGTACGACCAGTATAATACACTACTACTACTACTACTACTACACTTGAAACGTAGGTTAAAGTTATTTATAAATGGTATAGACGATAAAGTACCTAAAATTTCCTGTGGAGAATTATTATAAAAATTGGAGAAAGTAAGGGAGTTAAACTCCCGAACGTTCTTTATCTTATACTTTAGTAACTGTTTTCCTATCTTCATATTTTACCACCTCTTTTTTTTAATAGATCCAAAATAACCGCTTCTATTGTTTTATAGCCATTATTCCACTTATAGATATGTAACCTTTTGGCCGTGTCTTTTGAAACCGTTATAGTGGTGTTATCCATTATAGTATTATTTAATAGAAAGCTATATAAAGGTTTGTGTCCTAGAGAATATATAAACTTTAGGGGGTAAAAATGGATAAAAACGGCTGGCGGGTAATGGCTATAATATTTCTTATAGTAGCGGCAGTGGAATTTCTAGTACTGGTATATTCGTACAATACGGGCATAGAAATTATACAGAATGAAGAATACTGTAGCGCTTCTGTTTGTGATCTTGGCGGTTATGACGCTTACTACTATGAAATAGAAACTAAAATATGCTACTGCTATTTAGGCGAAGACATAGCTTACACTGAAAGACTATAAAAAGAAGAGATATTGCTATCTCTTCTTCTTTTTCTTTGTTTTTCTTTTCTTAGGCATTTTAATACGATCCCCCTAAAGTATTCCTTTTGAATTCAGCAACCTATTTTTACTGTTAAAAACATTCTTGGATTTAAGTATAGTTTGCTTTTCATTAAGCGGGCTACTACCTAAAACCACGTTATTACTTTCTTGTTTTCTATACAGTTCTAATTCCCGCTTTATGTTCTGCTGGCGTTCCCTTTCTTTAAAATATGCTAACTCTACTTCGTTTGGTGTAACTCTTGGCCTTAGTTCTCCCGTTTCTTCTGATCTGTTAGATACAAGTTTCCTAAGTATATCTTTTATGGCCACGTTCTTTTATTGGTAATCTTATATTTAAATATTGTAGTTTACCCCCTATTAATCAATCTTGATACTTGCTGCCCTATAAAGCCCATAGCTAGCAATATTGTAAAGGGCAATAGCGCAGTAATAAAGTTAGACATAAATAAGGAGAATACCAAAAGGATCATTAAAGTAATTGGATTAGAAAACTTACTGATACCAGCTATTACCAAAATAGATACAACAACCGAAATTATGAATAAAACCGGATCTCCGAATACTTGGTTTACTAAAACTTCCCACATATTTAAAAAATTGTCGTTTGTTATAGCCATTCTAATCTTTCCCTAACCACCATTCATATACACTAAAGCCGAATAATAAGAGTATAGGCGATCCTATTAGTAAGGCAATAGTCGGGTTTACTTGATACAATACGTTTATTAATCCAATAATTTCCCAGCCTATTAAAAACAAAAAGCTTGCTATAGACGTTGCTAGTACCCACTGGGTACGCTGGGGCGATAGGCTACCTATAACTATACCGGCTACCGCTACCAAAGCTAAAGATCCCGCCATTTGTAATATAAAGCTACTATCTGCTAAGTTCTGCGGGTTAAGTAATCCGTTTAATAGTAAGCTTATTGGTGTATCTGTAATAAGTCCGGCGAAATGAAAACCCAATAGGGCAAAGCTTATCATAGCCAAAAATGTAAATATCCTAGCCATTTTACCTAGTACTCTCCTTTATCATATATGCGATAGTTACTAATCCCAATAGTCCAGTCATAAAGTATTTTACCCCTATAGGATCTAATAACTCTACATATTCAAACAACCAAACCATAGCAGTAATAACCCCCATAGTAGCAGCTATCGGCAATTCTCCAGCCAATAACCCTATAGATAGTATTACTAGCAAGATTATACCAAAGGCCAATAACGCCCTAGTAAATCCATTAAACCCGCTATTTGAAAACAGTTTAAGATCATCGAAAAACGTTTTTAATGAAAATGTACCTTGATATGTAGACATAATAACCCAGCTTTTAGTCCCGTTCGCTATTGTCCCGTTTACTTCCCAAAAGTAATTCATAGTTATTTTAGTATTGTCTTCCGTTATAAATGAAGAATTAACAAACCCGCCAATAGCCCCAGTACTATTAACAGTACTTAAATTATGGCCGGTACTATTGAATAAAGTAAATCCGTAGCGTGTTAAATTGTAAAAGCTACTAGTTATATTAAAACTGAAATCGTACTGCGTATTATTGTTTAATACTGGGTTACTTGGTAAGATCTTGTAGAATATTCCCCTATTATAATTGCTATCATTAATACCGGTAGATCCTAGCGTAATGGTGTAACTACTTTGGGTAGGGTATAATTCCGTTGTATAGGTAGGATACCCACTTAAATTAAATATAAACTGGTGATTTATGTTTGGGTTTAACCAAAAGGTAGCCGCCCCAGCTGCGTTAGTTGTATCTGATACTATAGTTTCAAAGTCCCCGCTAAATTTACGCTGGCCAGTAACCTTAACGTTTCTTAAGGGCTGATCTGCCGAGCTAAGTACTTGAAATGTTACAAATATACCGTTATCATCTCCAAGCATATATAAAACTTTATTTGTAAGAGTACTATTCAAATTAAACGTTTCCTTAAATACTCTTTGCTGGTAACCCGCCCTACTGTAAGTAATTGTAGGGGTTACCGTTGTTTCTACCCAGCTAGGATTTAAACAAAAGTAATAGCTAAGGTTATCTTTAGTAGCGGTATAAACTCCACTAAATATATTACCCCCCCTTACAGAATAATCATAATTTACAATAGCCGTAGCGTTTAAAATGGAGTTGTTACTTTCGTCTTTAAATGAAATATTTAGGGATTGGCCAGTAGCCCCCCAATTACAGAAAGTAAAGTTTATATGTTGTATAGTTTTGTTTGTTGTGAAACCCGAACAGTTTTGATCTTTATCACAAGCCCTACAGCCCCAAGTAAAAGCGGGTAATAGGTTTAAGTCTTGGGTGTATGTTGTTGCGCTGGTGTTCTGTAAGACTTCCATATCCCCCCTAGTACTATATCTAGTGGTATTGCTGGTATTCCACCAAAAGCGCCAAATCGCCCCGTTAGCCCCACTAGACTTTATATAAAAGGTTATATTGTGCGTAAGTCCATCGTCGTAAGCTGAAACGTTGATAGTCCAGTTTCTCTTATCGTAAACGGTATCCGATCCGCCTAGTTTATTTGTAAAGTTAAATAATACGTTTCCGTCCCCTTGTCCAGCTGTATAACCTTCAATTATAGCAGCGCTTACTAAACTATTTCTAGGCCTTATAGACATAGGTATAACCCACAATTCTTTACTAAAGCTTAAATTCATTCTAACTACATCTGCACCGCTAGCGTCCCCGTCGATTATATGCGGGTTTACGTAACTAGTCCCTTCCGTAAGGCTTCCGCTACCCGAATGGTGTAAATTAGTTTCGTTATTGGTATCTTTAATTCTAAAAAAAGTATAATTTATTAAATTGTTATCGGGGTGTGTTGCGCCGGTACAAGTTAAATCTACTGTATTACTTCCAAAGTACCTACTTGTAGGCGTTGTAGTTGTAGGAGTAGTAGGGCTAGCTGCTAAGACTAATACAGCTAGAAGAATTATCCAGCTAACCGAAATTACTACCCGTTTTATCATTTTTCTATTTCCTACGCTATTGTTCGTTTTGCTTTAAAGAATAACGCCCCAAAGCCAGCGGTTATAACTGTCCATATAAAAACCGGTAGTAATATATCTACTTGTAGGCAAGTTAAACGCTGCCCCGTAGAAATACTAGAGTTAGTACAATCTAACTTATCCGTACCCCTAACGTCCGAAAATATATCTACTAACGGATCTATAAACAATATAGCAGTTATTAACACGTAAGCCGCTAACATTACTCCGAAAAGTAAAACTTGTCCGTTTTTATTCATCATTATTTAAAAAATCCCCCCTTTCTTGCTCTTTGTATTTCTGATACTTCCCCGAAAGATCCCAATCGTTTACCCTTCTTTTGTATCCAAGTATCCCCTAAGGGTATCCTTTTCCCCTTAGAAACCCTATAGCTTCTAAATATTGTGGGCGAAGGCGTAAAGGCAGTATCCTTCTTTTCTACTAATTCTTTAGTTCCTACTATCTTAAATGAAGCGGCTAGCGTTTGCTTGGTTATACCAGCCCCAGTTTTTATAGCTTCTGCCCTTGTAAGCGCTTCTCTAGAAACCTTAATCCATTTACCCCGACGCTTTACGTAAACATCAAAACCACTAACAAAGATACTGCTTTCTTTCTTCTCTTCTAGCCTTGTTTCCTTAGAAGGCAATAAGGGCGGCCGTCTAAGTATCCTTTGTCTAGTTGTAATAGCTGTAGCCGTTCTTTGCTTCTGCCTTTGCTTCTGCTTTGTTACTTCTACGGTTTCAAATTTAAAGGCTGGTACTTTAAAGGCTGGTACTTGAAAAGTTAGTTTGGCGGTTTCTTGCTTCTGCCTTTGCTTCTGCTTCTGCCCTTCCTTCTGCGCTTGTGCTTGGCCTATATCTTGTTTAGTAATGGTAAATACGTTTTGGGCGGGCTGTTCGCTGTCCGTAGTACCAAACATATTAAGCCTTATCTTTGTAGCTTGTTGTTCTGCTACCTTTTCTATGGTTTCCGTAGGCTGTAGGTATACTTGTAGCTGATCTGTCTTCTGTACTTGTTGTACCTTTTGGATTGCCTTTTGTTCTACCTTCTGTAGTAATATTTGCCCGTTTACTTCTTTGGCTATATACCCTTCCGGTACTTTTGGCTCTTCAAATTTGATTTTAATAATCTCTTTGGTTTTAGCTGTTGCTAGTTTCTTAGTTGCTTGATCCTTTAGAAATATGTTAGCGTCTTCCCGTATCTTCCTTAAACTTTCTAATATCGTTTCTGCGCTTTGTATTGGTTTTACTGGCTTTTCAAAGGCTATATTTGCCGGCCTAATCCTTCCCCTTAGTAAAGCCTTCTTTATTCTAGCGGCTTCCCTAGTTCGTTCTATAGCCGTTTTAGCTACGTCCGGTATCTTTCTTAACCTTGTGCCTAGTTGCCCACCAAAGAAAGCCTTATCAATTTCGCTTATTGCTAGCTGGGGTTTTGCCGCCTTAGCTTTCTCTATCCTACTAGCTTCTTTAGCCCTTTCTATAGCCGTTCTAGCTACTGGGGGTATGTTTGGCTTTAACGTACGCAATTTAGCCCCAAATTGCCCAGCTAAGAAGCTTTTATCTATGCTGGAGAAGGGGGAAGCCGCCTTAGCTTTCTCTATCCTACTAGCTTCTTTAGCCCTTTCTATAGCCGTTCTAGCTACTGGGGGTATATCCGGCCGTATACTCCTTAGTCTTGCCCTTACTTGTCCTAGTAAAAACTCCCTATCTATTGGCTTTAATCTATCATAATTTATATTATATTTCTTTGCTTGCGATCTAACCAAGCTAGTTAATTCCTTTTCTGTTAATTCTGTTTTAATCTGTTGTGGGTACAGATCTCCAAGTATCCCCCTATCTGTAGGTTTACCCTTCTCCCAAACTAGTTTTTCTTCTCTTGCTAGCCCCCTAGTTTTAATTTTAGAAATTGTACCACTAACAATTTTAGAAATAAGGGGGTTAAACGCTAGTAATGTAGCGAAGCCGGTTTCTACTGGCCTTTCAGATACAAAGCCTACAAGTTCGCCCGCCCTTTCTTCTCTTTCTGCTGCGCTAAGTCTTTGTAATAGTGATCCGCCTACTTCTCCCACAAAAGAAGCAGCCCTAGCCGAAGAAATAATAGGTATAAGGAAAGTTCCAACGTCTACGGTTTCGGAAGCTGTTAAGTCCGTAACTTTTACGGTATCTTTTGGCTGTAGTGCTTGTAGTCCGATAGGCGATACAAAACCAATAGAAACGGGTAAAGTCGGGGATACGATAGACGTTGTTCTAAATGTTGCGGGTACTCCCGCTTCAGTTAAAGCAGTATCTATTTTGGGTAACGCCCCACGTATAGCTAGTTCAGGCTGTCTTAATACAAAGCCAATCTTACCTACTATGTCTTTTGGGGGTGTTAATCCCGCCTTTACTAATATTTGTTCTGTCCTTTCGGGTGTGGGGGTTTGTTGTGTTACTGTACTTTCCTTAGCCAATAGTCTAGCTTGTGCTTCCGTAAATCCCGCCAGTTTAAACCTTTCAAATTCGCTTTTTTCTAATTTAACGTTTTCTATCTTTCCTATTATTTTTTCGGGTGTAAATTCTAAGGCTTGCCCCAGCTGTTTACCTATTGCTTGTTTTAGTTCTTTATCTGTATAGCCTTGTTTTGCTATCTGATCTGCTAAGTCGGGGGCTGGTGTTTGTTGATTAACAATACTCCAAATTGCTAGGCGTTCTGCTTCCTTTTCAGAATAACCTACAGTTTGATACCTAGAAAGTTCCCTTTGATATTCTACGCTAGAAATATTGGGTATTGAAGATTTTATTAAGGCTACTTCTTTAGAAACCTTACTGGCTATTTGCTCTAGCTGGCCACTGTTTACAATCCGTACCATATCTTCTCCGCTACCTTCTTTTATGTTGGTTAATAAGTTAAGCTTTACTATTAGCTGTTTTACCTTAGAGTTATTACCTTTTTTAGAAGCGCTTTTTATTTGATTTTGTACTCCCTTAATCTGATTTTCTAAGTTGCTTTCTGCTTCCCTTTCTGCTTCCGCCCTATATTTTGGTAGCGCTAGTTCGGGGTTTGTTGCGGCTATTTCCCTTTCAAACCTTACCTCTTCTTTTTCTGTTTTGGTTAGGGCTTGTTCTACTTGTTGTTTAACCTTTCCAGTTTTAACCCGCTTTACCCTTTCTTGAAGCGGAGATTTACCAGCAGCCCTTAAAACCCGCTGATCTGTTCGGGGAAGGGAAGCCCTAGTTCGTTCTAAACTTGCCCTTTGTCTAGCTATTAATTGCCTAGCTTGTTCTACCCTTTCCCTATCTCCAGCCATTTTTATTTCATAAAGGCCTTTTTAGTTACCTTCTTGGTTAATAGTTTTTTATGCGTTATTTTTAGATCCATTTTTTAATTTCTAATAAAACCTTTTTAGGTTTTGATTTTAATTTAATCTTCTTTTTAGGTAACACTATAGAAAGCTGGTTAGTTTTCTTATTCCTAAATAGTTTAGCTTCTATTTCCATTTTACTAGTAAAAAGGCATAACTAATATATAAAGATTGTAGAATTAGTCGCCTAGCGGATAGTTAAACCAATCCCCGCCAAGCTTGCGCCTTCTGTTGTCTATTATATCTTCTATTTCTTTTAATGATACGTTATACTTCTCCACTAGGATACTAAGGGCGTCGGCCAGTTCTTTAGTACTATTTAGCCTAGCCTTAGTTTTTTGAATAGTCCTTCTAGTGAAATCTAAGTACCTGATTTCTATTTCGTCTTCTTGTAGCCAGTTTGCCCTATCTTTTTCCTTTTTCATTACGGCGGGTTACCAGTTAAGCTAGTGTATGCGATATATGCTACTACTACGCCCAATACTATAAGCCATATTATAGACTTACCAAATAAACTACTACCGCCCTTTAGTCTTGCGGCTGCTAACTCCATAGCATTAATTATTACCCTTTGCGGATCTGCTAGCTTCTTTTCCTTTACCGTGTCTTCCATAAGTTTATTTAATACCAAAGGCTCTAGGCTGTTTTCATAAAGAAATATTACTGGGTGTTGTCCGTAATATCCCAAATACTCACTACTGGCTAAATGATACGTTTTATTATCCTTTAAGTATATCATTTGATCTTCTACTGGTACATATCTAGGCGTTATGTTGCCGTTGTTCTTTATGATAAATACCAATATCCAGCCCTTCTTTATCTTGGCTTTATGGCCGGCCTTAACTGAAAACGGAAGTTTAAACTTCTTCTCTTTCCTTTTCTTATCTTCGTCCAGCGCTTCTAGTACTGCGTCCAGCTTTTCGTTTAGCCCTAATTTAGCTTCCATTTTGATTTCTTTTCCCCCTTCCGTTCTTGTGTTTGTAATTCCTTCTTTTGTGTTATAGCGCTTCTAATCAAAAAGCCTTCTTTACTATCTGACGTGCCTACTATAACGTCCGCCTTCTCTAGTAGGTATTCTGCTACTTTATCTAAATCCATTTCTAAGGCGTATAGTGCGGTTTGCTGATAGATCCTAACCGCTATTATTTCGTTTTCGTCTAAGTTACCTACCTTACTTAGTTCTGATTTCTTCGCCTTTAAGATCTTATTAAAAAAGGCGAATATGTTTTCCTTTTCTGCGCCTTTAGGGTAATCTGATCCTAGAATATTTATTAGTTCTTGTTCTTCTTGCGGTGTTAATTGTTCTTGTGTATCCATTATTCGCTTTCCCCCCCGTTGAAAAGTTTTTTAATCTCTTCCCACGTTTCGCTAAATGTTTGTCCTTTTATTCTTGTATAAATCAAAAAACAAAATAAAAGTATGATTATTAATTCTATTACATTATTAAACCCGAACATTATACTTTTTTAGGCCTATGGCCAGCTAGGTATATCTGCGTTAAAACGTAACCGTGTTTTTTTAAATCGTCCCTTATATAGTTCTTTATTGCTTCTTGGTTATCCAAGCCTTCTATATGCGCCTTAAATCTTTTAATTCCTTCTGCCTTTATTGTAGCGTTATCTTTACCTTCTAAATCCGGAAACTCCCTTACTATTCCCCTAATATCTAACTTCAGCCCCTCAATACCCGAAAACCTTAGAAAGTGGCCTACCATTTTAGAAAAAGTAATTACTTTGTTCTGTACCCGAATTACTACTACCTCACTACCACGTTTAAAGACTAGATCCATTATGTTACCGATTTATGTATGGCGTCTATCTTTCTTGAAATATCGTCTATCGTATCCACCAAAGACCTATATTTTATTATTTCCGTTTCCGTTTCCGTTTGTTCTACTTCTTGTTTAGGTAGTTCTGTTACAGATACGTACCTTACTGGTTTTTCTTTTTCCATAGCCTATAAACCCCCGTTTATTATAGAATAAAGTATCACTTCTTAATCTTCTCCATATTTGCCTTTAACATTACATAGAAAGAAATACCTAAATGAAATATACCGAACGCTTGGGTAGCGAAATTATTTAAAGAATTCAGCCCGTTTATTATAATATCCACCCCCAAAACAAGTATAAATATTGTAGAAAGCATAATGATTGTATAGTCTTGTAAGAAGAAACCCACAAATAATACAGCCCAAGCAATTATAATTAACAAGTATACAACCGGCATAGTCATTTTTTAATTTCCTTTACGGAAGCGTCCGTAAGTATATATATACTAAGTCCCACTAATATAATAACATTACTGTTTATTAAAAATTGGTTTGTAAAGTCCGGAAAGCCTATAATTGCGAAAGATAGCCCCAAATACAAGAAGATTATACCGGCAAAGAAACTAAATATAAACTCTTCTCTTTTTCTACCAATTATAAAGAAAGCTAGGCCTACGGCAGCCAAGAAACCATAAAGTAAAAGCTTTTCGTCCTTTTCCGTATCGTCCACTATCGGCGTAGATATGTTAAAAAATCTTGTTTCTGATACGTTAGAATTTCCGCTAGTATCATTACAGCGAACAGTCCAGTTATACGTCCCTTCTGTATTAAAGACCATAGTATAATTAGTAGCATTAAGGATAGACCACCAAATTTTATCTTCGTATATCCTAGTACCAAAATTATAATTTCTAAGTGTAATCCTTTCGGGCGTCCAAAAGTTAGAGTAGCAAGTCCAGCGGGTATAGCTACTAGCTGCCCTAGAAGAAGTTACGCCTATAGAAAGATTTTCGGCGTCATTTTCCCAGCAAGCAGCCGGAATGGTTAGGTTAAATCGCCCCCCTAAATCTTTTACTTCCCAATCCGGATAGCGTTTAGCGTTTTTTGGTATTGTGTAGTTAGCTAAAAAACTAGCTGTTGAAAAAATGTTCGCTTGCCCCCAAGTATTCCAATTAGTATCGTTTACGTTGTTACACGGCTGTCTAGCGTCCCAGCTTCCGACACATTTACTTTTATTAGACATATCATAAGGGATTTTTGTAGAATTAAACTGGTATAGTGAATTATTTATGGTAATGTTACAGCTGTCTAGGCCTAGAGAAGCGTTAGCGTCCCAGCTAAAATTTAGCCTAGCCCCAAGATTAAAACTACTATCATTTAGGGGGTTTAATAAACTCATATTTATTTCCGCTAAAGAGTAATTTATCTCTAACTTAACCGGTACTTTCTCCGAAGGGTTAGTAACTACCTTAAACCACCACCAAAAATAATCTCTAGCGTTATAATCGGATTTATCATATAGTAAAACACTATACCAATTATCATTTTCCATAGCTGTTTCTAATTCATTCCTAGCGGTAGTATCGCTATATATAGTATTGTTGTGAAATAGTGTAACCCATCTCGAACACGGTTTATTACTTAGTGCTGTACAAGCCCCGTCCCCCTCGTCGTTGTCCCAGTCTAAAACTCTAACCCCCTTCCCGTCCGTCCAGTCGTTAGTTTTTAGTCCGTTTTCGTCGGCTATACAATCATCTCCACAAACCGAAAAGTTAGTTTTCCAGTTTCCAGTTTGTACTATTGGGTTTGGCTGGACTGTTCCTGTTTGCGTCCATATTCTTATAGACTGTATACTAGCGTTCTCCGGTATAGAAGAAATATTAAAGCTGAAGTAAGCCCTATACTCCGTACCTAAAAACCTAGTGTCTAATCCGGTAGCTGCGTCACTATTATTATAAGAAGAAGTTATAACCCCCACTTTTTTTAAATAACCGCTAACTTCGTTTACTGCGTCTACAGAAATATTAAAGAAATCTCTAAAGTCTATCCAGTATAAATCCAGTTGATCGTACTCGTTAGCTAGATCTACCTTAGAAAGTAGCATAGGCTCGCCGTTACCTTCAAATCTTAATCTAACCGGTGTATTATTTGTAAAAATATAGTGTCCTCGCCTAGTTTGGCTATCCAATAGGGCAAACTGCGTAACGTTATCAATTTCAAAAGTATAATTCAAATCGTTACTAAATTCTGAACATCTTTCGTAGTATTCTCCGTCTAACCTAGACATATTACAATAAACTACTACGTCCAAAACGTTATTATTTTCTATATCCACTTCGGCAAACTTCCAAACAAAGAAGGGATCAAAATTAACGTTTCCTCTCCAGTCCCAAAACAAACTATTACGCATATAATAGCTAGTTCTTTCTTGGCCACGCTTAAGACCATAACATTTACTAGGGGTTATACAATCTTTTAGCGTAGAATTCCAAAAAGTAGAGTTATCCGAAGTTATAGTATGTTCGGGATCAAACGGCGGGCTGTAAATCTCAAAGTCGGGGTTATATCTTGCTATAGCGAATTCGTGTTTTAGCCATTTTTCCCGTTGCTTTGCGTCCTCTAAGCTTTCCCCGTTAAAAAACTGTAAATAATTAGAAGAAATATTAAACCAAATATCTTGGTGGTTTTCTACTGGGTTTTCGTTCCAAGTATGTAGGTAATTCTCTACATATTCGTAACCTATTGGCGTCCCGTTACTAAAAACTAAGAAAGCAATAACTAAAAAAAAGAAAGTTAAGGGCAGTAACACTGCCCTTTTTTTTAGTAAATACATAGTTTAAACCCCTTATATCTTTAGTAGTCCAGCAGATTTTAATCCCTGCGCTGCTACTGCGATACCAGTAGCTACTATTCCTAAAGAAAAGAATAGCGTAGTTAATCCCGTTATTGTTGCTGCTGCGCCGGTTACGTTCGTACTATTTTGTAGTGTTGCGTTACCATTCCAGTAAATCGCCCCAGCCACTCCGTCGGCTACTGTAGGTATTAAACTAGCCCCTACCAATATGGCTATAAATCCCCCGATTAGATTTCCTAACATCTTAATCTAATCAAAGTAATTATACTCCTATTAGTCCAGCGGCTCTTAATCCCTGCGCTGCTACTGCGATACCTGCGCTAGCTATTCCCAAAGCGAAGAATAGCGTAGTTAAGCCCAAAATTGTACTAGCTGCGCCAGTAACGTTTCCGGCTTGTGCTGCTACTACTTGATCGGCAACAGAAGGGATAAGGTTTACTCCTACAACAATTACTATAAACCCACCTATTAGATTTCCTAACATCTTACCTTTTGATTTCTACCCCCCTTAATATCCCTATACAGTAACTAATATATATAGATTGCTAGTTTTAGAAAAAAGCAATATTTATATAGTAATGTACCAATTTAATTAAATAATGGTAGAAGAGAAATTAATATCGCAATATAACGAAGCGAAATTACAAATTTTTAGACTACATAATATTTGGTTACAAGCTAGAATTTATAGAGAAGCCGGAAAGCTAGAAAAACTACGCTGGGTTTTAGATAGTGCTAAGCTAGAGTTGAATACTGACGCAGTTAGGCTAGACAAAGAAGGTAGTACCTTTCTTTCAGATTTAAAGGCAATAGAAGAAGAAATAAAGAAAACAGTAGACGGTAAAGATCCCGCCCAAACATATAATAAACTAATAGAAAAAGAAATTATTTTAAGAAATATCCAAGAAGAAGCCGGAAAGGGCGGTAAACTGCGTTATGAAGATGATGAAGGTATGTAAAAAATATGGCTACTTTTGATTATAATGGGAAAACATATTACATAGACGGAAGACTAAAGGCAGATCTAGAAAAGAAGGTAGTACCTGATCTAAAAAAGAAAGATAAAGATAGGGTTTTTATTATAGACGGGCGGGAAAGATCGGGTAAAAGTGTTTTTGGTATGATTTTGGGCGGCTTTATGGCTGCTAGTCTAGGATCTGAATTCAATACGTCTAATATCTGTATGAAACCTGAAGAATTTAGAAATAAAATAGAAACTAGTTCTAAAAATTCGGTTATTATTTACGACGAAGCCCATAGGGGTATGGGATCGGCTAGGGCTTTAAGCGAAATTAACAACATTCTTAAAGATTTAATGATGGAGATGGGGCAAAGAAACCTTTTCGTTATTGTTATACTGCCTACATTCTTCCTTTTAGAAAAGTACGTGGCGCTATTTAGGGCTACTGGGTTATTCCACGTTTACGAAAGGCGTAATAAACGGGGGTTTTGGTGTTATTTTAATGAAAGAAGCAAACAAAGGCTATATATGCGGGGTAAAAAAGAATTTAATTATAATTGTATGCGCTGGCCTTACTATCGGGGTAGGTTTTTAGACCAATATACCATCTCGGAAGAAGAGTATAGGGTAAAAAAGGCTCAAAGCTTTAAACAAGTTAATAGGGAGTTAAAATCTGAGAAATATTTATCGCAACGTAACCAATTATTATATATTTTAGCGAAAGAATTCGAACAAAACGCTACTAATCTAGGTAGATTGTGTAAAAAATACGGTGTTGGGCTGAAACGTACCACAATAAGCGCTATAATAGCCAAATTTAAGGGTACGTCCCTAGAAAAGTGACTATTCCGGCGGGCATAAATATATATATATACTTATAGAAATGGGGGTTTTTGTTTAGAAAAGGTTAAATATAAGTAATTCAAGAAAGAATTAGGGAAAAGAGATTACATTATAGCAACAGCCGGCCGGTTTCTAAGTCCTTATTGTAATAAGGCAACAAGCAGCCCAATAAAACGGGATCACCTCTTTTTTTCCAGCCGGCTATCTTCCCTACTAATAATAATATGAAAGGAGTAAACCCCAAGAAGATCACGGAAGGGGGGGCTACTCCAAAAAGGTAAAATGGATAACCAAAACTTAATTATTTGGGTAGTGGGTGTTCTGTTAGTAATAGCTATAATGTTTTCTGTATAAAATAGTTATGTACGTTCTTTAGTTATTAGAAAGTTACCTATTGCTAAGGCGTCCATTCCGGTACTATATAAGTCCGCTATTGCTTGGCTTGGGTTTTCTACTATAGGCTCTCCGGCCACATTAAAAGACGTATTTAATACCGCGTTTACTCCAGTTACTTTCCCTACCTTATTAATTAGATCATAATAAAGCGGGGCTACTTCCTTTTCTACTGTTTGCGGCCTACTAGATCCGTCTACGTGGATACCGGCCGCTAGGCTTTCCCTATACTGTTCTTTAACTCCGTCCGTTAAAGTCATAAAGGGGCTAGTTATTTCATTCTCAAAGTATTTATTATCTGTAACAGATACGGCAAAAGGCCGCCACTCTTCCCGCCCCTTAACATAATAGTTAATCTTGTCTTTCATATCGGGCGTAGCTGGGTTAGCTAAGATAGATCTAGCGCCTAAAGCCCTCGCGCCTATTTCCATTCTACCATTAAACCAGCCTACTATCTTACCTTTAGCTATTAGTTCTGCTGTTGCCCCAGCTATATCTTTGTGATACGCATAAGGCAGCTTATTCTTTTTAATCGTTGCTAGTATATCCTCGTTAGAATATTCAGTACCATAAAAAGCGGAGTTAATAGGCCTAGCCCTCTTACCAGTTAGCTTATAGTATACATAGAAGGCAGCGCCTAAAGCCGCCCCAGCGTCCGCAGCTTGCGGGGGTATGTATAACTCACTTAGTCTACTCTTGCTATTTAGTTCCCCGTTAGTCTTGCTATTCATAGCGCAACCGCCGGAGTAGGCTAGATTTTTGTAACCGGTTTTTTCTATTAGAATGTTATTCAGATTAAAAGCCATATCTGTAAAGTGTTCTTGTACGGAAGCGGCTATATGTTCGTAAAAGTTGTTTATTGGGTATTCGGTAGTTCTTTCTTTCTGCCCTAGTGGGTGTCTAAATAATGAAGCGTTAAGATCCTTCTGTATCATTTTGTTAAAGAAAGCTTTATCTACATCGTAGCCCGTCTTAGTAGCCCAAAGAAGTTTATTTATGCGCTGTCTAAACTTGGGTTTACCAAAAGAAGAAAGCCCCATTACTTTCCATTCGTCCCCGTTAGGAAAGAAGCCTAAGTAGTTAGTAACTCCTGAATAAAGTCTACCTAAAGACTTGGGCATAAATATTTCTTTAACTAGTTCTATATCATTTCCCCTACAAGAATACAAAGACGTAGCGTTAACTTCTCCCGAAGCGTCTATAACTAACCCGTTAGCCTTCTGAAACTTAGAAGCATAGTAAGCGCTATAAACGTGGGCGTCGTGGTGTTTAACACAAAATACTTTATTAATTCCTAAAGACTTTAGTTTATCTAGTGTTCTCTTATGCGCATAGTAAGCGCTAGCCGTCCAAAGCCCCCACTTCTTAAAGTCCCTAGTTAAGAAGGCTGGCTGATGGTAGAATTGTTTATAGCCTATTGAATGATCAAAGTAAGATCCTACTGCGTCTATATCCGAAAGCTTGATACCCGCATATTTTAAAACAAACTGTATGGCCTTCGTAGGAAAGAAGCCCCTACTATGCTTGTATCTTGTAAACCGCTCTTCTTCAGCTGCGGCTATTAATTCCCCGTCCCGCAATAGTGCGGCTGCTGGATCGTGACCATAGCAGCTTAAACCTAGTACATACATTTTACTTTCTAATCTTCTTTAGTACCAGCTTGAAGCCCTTAGGTATATCCCAGCCCCTATACTTTGTTCTTTTTATATTTCCTTCCATTTTTTAGCTACTCCTACTAATATCGGTTTACTTTCTTTTGAAACCGCACTAGGCCAGTAAACCCTAGCCATAGTCTTAATAGTTAAGTTGAATATTGGAGAGATTAATTTAAGTAGGGCTGCCCTACTCTTAGAAATTGCGGGCATATCCATACTAGTAACCTCGCTATACGTAAAATAGGATTTTAGTACGTGTTGTAAGCTAGTAGCAGTAAAACCTATCTTATGCGTGTAATCCATATACCTATAGTATAGCCCGTTAAAGCTAGCCATATTTGGCGTTATTATTAATATGCTTCCGCCATTCTTCAGCTTTGAAGACATCAATTTAAAAATCTCTTCGATCTCTTCTCTATCTAAATGCTCTAGGAAGTGCGATAAAATAAACAAGTCGTAGGTTTTAGTATCGTTTCTAAGAAACTCGAAGACGTCTACATACATAACGTTTTCTACGCTTCTAGCAAAACAGAAGTCTACTTTAAGTTTATCGCTATCCAAACCCAAGACGTTAGTATAACCCAATTCGTTTAGATAGTTTACAAATTGCCCCTTACTACAGCCTAGATCTAGTATTCTGCTATCTTTATCGCTAGGTAGGTACTTCTTAAGCTGGGCGTAGAAGTCCGTCTTTTGTTTTAAGTGTTGTTTAAGATATTCCATCTTTGCCCCCCTCTATCTTTTTTTCTAGGCGTATTGCTTCTAACCTTCTTAGTTTAAACATATCCCTTTCAAATCTACCCCACTGTACACACTCTACCCTAGACTTAAAGGTATATACGTAATCTTCGCCATATATACTAT
>Ga0209986_10001985_pt1 | contig 19159 bp, 17 predicted proteins | sample BlataG_FD_183168 | JGI IMG/M metagenome (GOLD analysis project Ga0209986, IMG submission 183168) | Deep subsurface microbial communities from Black Sea to uncover new lineages of life (NeLLi) - Black_00105 metaG (SPAdes) (version 2) | ecosystem: Environmental > Aquatic > Marine > Oceanic >... | reverse complement strand
ATAAAATTTAATTTCTTCTCTTTTACAAATTCCATAAATATTTTTCACCTAAAACAACTTTTTACTTATCTATTTATAACAGATTAGCTCATATTATTCAATTTTTTTCAGCTTTAAGGATTCTATCCCAGGTATCCCGTAAAGATACAATTCGGTTAAACACTAACTTATCCGATGTTGAATCGGGATCCATACAAAAGTAACCTTTTCGCATAAACTGGTATCTGCTTCCGGAAGCCGCTCCCACTAAACTGGGTTCCACTAAGCAATCAGTTAGCACTTCCAGAGAGTTTGGGTTAAGCTGCTTTACAAAATCTTCCCCTTCCTCCTGCTCTTCCGCTCCCTCGTTCTGGTCCAGTAAAAATTGCCCGTATAAGCGCACCTCTGCTTTCAAAGCATGGTCTGCAGAAACCCAGTGTAAAGTTCCTTTTACTTTACGTTTAGCACCCGGCTTACCGCTTTTGCTTTCCGGGTCGTAGGTACAGTGTACTTCTTTTACCTCTCCTGTTTTTTCATCCCGAACAAATCCTTCGCATTTGATAATATAAGCATTTTTTAACCTGACCTCACAACCTGGAGCCAAACGAAAATACTTTTTCGGCGGGTCTTCATGAAAGTCTTCCTGTTCGATGTAGATAATCCGGGAAAAAGGTATCTTACGCTTCCCGGTAGTAGGATCCTCAGGATTATTTTCTGATACCATCTCTTCCACTATATCTCCAGGATAATTATCAATAACCAGCTTTAAAGGCTGCAGTACCCCCATAACCCGGGGAGCCTTTACATTTAAATCCTCACGGATACAATGTTCCAGAAAGCGTATATCCACTACACTATTAGTCTTGGCTACCCCGATACGCTCGCAAAAGTTTCGGATAGCCTCCGGAGTGTAGCCCCTGCGCCGCAGACCGGCTATAGTCGGCATCCGAGGGTCATCCCATCCGGCTACATAACCTTCTTCCACCAGCCTACGAAGCTTCCGTTTACTCATCACCGTATTAGTTAAGTTGAGACGGGCAAATTCGATCTGCTGGGGTAAATCTGGCAGATTCAAGACTTTGAGAACCCAATCATACAGGGGGCGATGGTCTTCGAACTCCAGAGTACAGACAGAATGGGTAATCTTTTCGTAATAATCCTCAAGAGGATGAGCATAGTCGTACATAGGATAAATACACCATTTATCTCTCGTCCGGTGATGGGTTGCCTTTAAAATACGGTAAAGAACGGGATCTCTCATATTCAGATTAGGTGATGACATATCAATTTTAGCCCGCAATACCCGGGAACCGTCAGGAAATTCACCAGCCCGCATACGTCGAAATAGATCCAGATTCTCTTCCACAGAACGGTTGCGATATGGGCTTTCTCTTCCCGGCTCCTTGAAACTTCCGCGGTACTTCCTGGTTTCTTCAGGGCTCAGGTCACACACATAAGCCTTACCTGCTTTAATTAGACTAACAGCATAGTCATACATCTTTTCAAAATAGTCGGAAGCATAAAAAAGCCTGTCATCCCAGTCAAATCCCAGCCAGCGAACATCGTTGATTATGGAATCAATATACTCCACATCTTCCTTGCTGGGGTTTGTATCGTCAAAGCGGAGATTGCATAGACCGCCATTTTGTGCGGCCAAACCGAAATTCAAGCAGATAGACTTGGCGTGACCGATGTGCAGATATCCATTGGGTTCCGGGGGAAACCGAAGATGAACCCTTCCATTATGTTTATTTGTTTTTTTGTCTTGATTAATTATCTCTTGAATAAAATTAACTGTAACTTTAGACTCTCCGTGATCCATAAATCAGTCCCCTTATTTTATATTATATTGTACTTTTTAGTTTTATCTTATCAGCGCTGAGCATTTTTTAATATTACTACATTTGCTCCCAAAAATCCAACTTTACTATTACTTCCTCTAACTCCCCCACAAAAGTTTACACTAACATTATATTTATAGTGCAAATTGTGTCCTCACAGGACACTATTTTCATTCATAGTATAATAAAAATAGGTGTCTGTCCTTATTATTAATTTATTTTATTATTATATTACTATTATTTTATAAAAGTAAAAAAGCCCTTCGGATAAATACCTAAAAGGCTTTAATATCAGGGGTATGGTGGAGGCGGCGAGATTCGAACTCGCGTCCAAAGATATTTCAGTAAGAACCGCTACGAGTGTAGTCTATGATTTGTTTCTCGCTCTTTTTACCTCCCATAGACAGGATGTAAATTGAGCCAGCCCTTAATTTTCTCTTTTACCTCCCAGGGCAGTAAGGTAAAAGATAGTCTACTTTATGTTACACCCATAAAGGTCTCGTAGACACAAGACCAGTACAGACGTACAGCCTAATTAGGCTGCAAATGCTAATTGTTCGTTTCTAGCAATTAATGTTTTTCCACGGTTTTACGAGGACATGGAACCTCGACCCGCTGTTCTTACCTCTCTTATCTCTGTCGAAACCTATCGCCCCCATTCTTTATTCTTTAATTCTCTTTCTACTTCTCTTTGGGCATCTTTTTCAGCTAATGCTTGTCGTTTATCGTATAATCTTTTTCCTTTAGCCACAGCCAATTCAATCTTGGCATGACCTCTTTTAAAATAAAGTCGCAAAGGCACCAGGGTTAAACCTTTCTCCTCAACCTGCCCTCTTAAACGGTTAATTTCTCGTTTATGCATAAGTAATTTACGTTTCCTTCTGGGGTCAACATTGAATATGTTACCAAAGGCATAAGGAGAAATATGCATATTCATTATATAAAGTTCGTTATTTTCAAATTGAGCGAAACTTTCCCGTAAGCTAACCTTGCCTTCTCTTAAAGACTTTACTTCTGTTCCTTTTAGGACCAATCCTACTTCGTAAGTATCTAATATATGATAATCATGTCGTGCTTTTCTGTTTACAGCTACATTCTTTACTTCATCTTTATTGGCAAAGCTCATATTTTTTCCCTCATCTTGCAGTTAGATTATAGCATAAATGGGGGGAATTCTCAATATTAAAATAGAAGTCAGGATCCTTATTCGTATCTCGTTTAAAATTAGTTAATTGGTTAGTTGGTTAGTTGGTTAGTTGGTTAGGGAAAAGAAGAAAGAACGAAATAGGTATTATAATGTAGGGGCTTGATTTATCAAGCCCGCAAAACTCGGGTCGGATAAATCTGACCCCTACTCCAAAATCAAAGTTCGCAATGACAGAAATTTTTAATTTAAAGGGGTTCTCTTAATTTTCTTGCTTTTTGAAATTCTTTTTTTAAACTGTTGGGATTATTTTTGAGTTTATCTTCTATTACCCCAAGATAATTTATAAATTCCTGAATCATATCTAAAATATTTTCTTGATTAGTATCACAGATATCTTCCCACATCTTATAGGGACTGGAGGCAATTCGGGTCATATCCTTAAATCCTTCTCCAGCGGCTTTAAAATAATTATTATTATTCCCCCGTAGAGCCAATTCACCTATTGCATTGATTAGGGAAACCGCGATAATCTGAGGTAGATGGCTCACTGCACTAACAATTCTGTCGTGCTCGAGAGGATCTAATATTAATTTCTTTGCACCTATCATCTTAATTAATAAAGATATTTTTTCAAGTGCTGTTAGATTATTTTTATGGGTAGGAGTTAAGATATAAGTTTTATTATGAAAGAGATGAGGGTCTGCTGATTCTATACCATATTTTTCTGAACCCGCCATAGGATGGCCGCCGATAAAAAATATGTCTTTGGATAATACTTTATTTGCTTTTTGTACAATTTGCTGCTTAGTGCTACCGGTATCAGTAACCAGGCATCCTTTTTTGAGAAAAGGATTAATTTGAGTCAATATATTTAAAATCGTTTTTACAGGTGTGGCAATAATTATTATATCAGCTTCTTTAATTCCTTCTTCGAGATTAACTATTCCTTCATCAATAGCACCTCGAGTAATTGCTTTTTGGATTATTTCCTGTTTATCTATACCTACAATTTTGAAATTTGGGTTCTTTTCTTTTAAAGCCAATCCCAACGAGCCGCCGATTAGACCTACACCGATAATAGTTATCTTATTAAAGCTAAAGTCGCTTTCCTCTTCCATTTTATTTTTCTCCTTTTTAGCAATTAACCTGCTGGTTAATTGGGTATTTTCAATAAATCCCCCTCACTCTAACCCTCTCCCACCGTGAGGAGAGGGAAAAACAGGAATGACAGAGAGAATATGCGGGTTCGATGAATCGAGCCCCTACATTTGATGTAGAGATTGCTTCCCACAATTAGAGAGTTATAATTATTTTATTTAATTTTTTTTGGTTTTTTCTTTAATAAGTCTTGAAGAGCATGGATAGCCAGAATATAACTTTGACAGCCGAAGCCGGCAATCTGTCCTATACAGGCAGGAGCGGTCACTGATTTTCCCCGAAAATCTTCTCGGGAAAATATATTGGAAAGATGAACTTCAATTACTGGGATAGAACAGTCTCTTAGGGCGTCGGCAATAGCATAACTATAATGAGTATAAGCTGCCGGATTAATAATTAAACCATCCACCTGGGAAGAGTTCTGTTGAATAAATTCAATAATCTCCCCCTCGAAATTGGACTGCGTTATGACCAGTTCAATGCCTTTCTTCTCGGCAAAAGATTTTATTTTACAGTTTATTTCTTCTAAAGTTAAATTACCATAAATTTTCTGATCCCTTTTCCCCAGCATATTTAAATTTGGTCCATTAATTATTCCTATCTTTAACATAATTTCCACTCCTTTTTAAATTCTTCTAAAGCTTTTATTACTTCTTCTTTATTTATATTGTCAATTGGACTAACTTTTCCCAGAGCTTCTGGTAAAATAAATATTATTTTACCTTGAGAATTTTTTTTGTCCAAGGTGAGGGTTTCCCAAAGTTGGTTATGGTCTATATTTTTAATGTATTTAAATATAGATTTAGATTCCCGCTTTCGCAGGAATGACAGAGAAGGAGGCGGGAATGACAATATTCGTTTAATTTTTTCTTCAAATTCTTCTGAACATATTCCTCTATTGCGAGCTATTTTAGTCTCGATTAACATACCCAAGGCTACCGCCTCTCCGTGACTTAAATCCTGATATCCTGCCCTTACTTCCAGGGCATGGCCAATACTGTGACCAAAGTTTAATATTTTGCGCAGACCTTTTTCCCAGGGATCTTTTAAAACTATATCCACTTTTAAAGAAACAGCTTCTTTAGCCAGTTCATATAGTAGGTCTCCATGTTTTTTTAATAATTGATCAATATTTTTTTCTAACCATTTAAAGAAAGCTGGAGATTTAATAACTGCTATCTTTATAGCCTCTACTATTCCATTTTTTATATCCTTATCTGATAAGGTCTGTAAAACTTCGGGGTCGGTGTAAACCGCCTTGGGTTGATAGAAACTCCCAATTATATTTTTAGCTAAAGGATGGTCAACTGCAACTTTCCCCCCAATACTGCTATCTATCTGGGCTAAAAGAGTAGTGGGAATATGCACCAAAGGCAGGCCTCTCATATATGTAGCAGCAACAAATCCGGTTAAATCTCCTATAACTCCTCCACCCAAAGCAATAAGGGTAGTGGTTCGGTCTGCTTTCCTTTTTAATAATTCGTCATAGAGATATTTTGCCGTAGATAGAGATTTATATTTCTCGCCATCGGGGACTTCAATTAAATCTATTAAATCGGGATTAAATCCACCCCTTTTCAAGGAAGATAATAGTTTAACTCCATACAAACAATTTACCAAGGGATTGGTAATTATTATAATTCTTTTATTCTCTATTGTCTCAGATAAATGCTCGTCTAAATTAATAAGAATTCCCTTTTTAATACAAACCTTGTATCCTTTATCTTCTGTAATTTTTACTTTTATTTCTTTCATCTGTTCACCCTTTATCCTTTAAAAGAGTAATTATTTTATCTACAACTTCCTGAACGCTCAGATTAGTGGTATCAATTTTTATAGTAAAATTATTATATATCTTCTTTCTTTCTTCTAAAAGGCGGCTAATCTCACTTAAGACATTTTCCCCTTTTAAAAGGGGTCGATTATTCTTTCTTTTTACCCGATTATAGATAGTCTGGGAATCAGCGTAAAGACAGATTATTTGTCCTCTCTGGCCTAGTATCCTGGCATTATCCGAAGAAAGCAGAGTTCCCCCGCCGGTAGCAATCACCGTATTTTCTTTCTGAGATAATTCTTTTACCAGTTTATTTTCTTGTTCCCGAAAATAATTTTCTCCGTATCTGGAAAAAATATCTACTATGCTCGTTCCCCGGCCTTCTTCTATAATCCGATCCATATCTATAAATTCCATTTTTAACTTACAGGCTAATTGTTTGGCTACCACACTCTTGCCGGTCCCCATAAAACCTGTAATGATAATATTCCTTCTCATATCTTTTGAAGCCTCTTCTTGTAGTTTTTGTAATTTTCCTTAATTTCCAGTAAAGAATCTCCGCCAAATTTTTCCAAAAAAGCTACCGCTATCTCCCAGGCTGCTGCCGTTTCTCCCACTACACTGGCTGCTGGGACAACACATATATCAGACCTTTGATAGATTGCTTTGGTCTCCTTTTTGGTGGCAAAATCAATAGAATGAAGGGGATTAATCAAAGTAGGTATGGGTTTAAGGTGGGCTCTAATCACCACTTTTTCTCCATTGGTCACTCCGCCTTCTATACCGCCAGCCCGATTGGTCTTTCGGTAATATCGAAAGGAATCTTTTTCTGATTCTTCTTGTGCAAAGATTTCATCGTGGACATCTGAACCTTTTTTCTCCGAAGCATCTATTCCTTTACCTATTTCTACCGCCTTTACCCCCGGTATACTCATAAAAGCTGAAGCTAAGCGAGCATCCAGACGCCTATCCCACTGGACATAACTTCCTAATCCTATGGGAACACCGGTAATCACCACCTCAAATACCCCTCCTAAAGTATCTCCTTTCTCTCGAGCTCTATCAATCTCTCTGCACATTCCAATTGATGCTATTCCATCTATGCAATACACTGGTGATTTGTTGATCTCGATCTTGATCTTTGAATTAAAAGAAGTAATCCTTCGGGCTTTAACCTGTCCAATCCTTAATACGTAACTGTAAATATCTACATTGAACTCTTCTAAAAGAGTGCTGGCCACTGAACCTATAGCCACTCTCATAGCAGTCTGTCGAGCACTGGCTCTTTCTAAAACTTTCCTTACATCTTTAAATCCATATTTTATAACACCGGAAAAATCCGCATGCCCTGGACGAGGAATAGCCAAAGGAGGATATTCCTTTTCCTGCCAATTTTCCCAGTCTTTATTTTTTATCATTAGACCGAGAGGACTTCCTATAGTCTTACCTTCTACTAATCCGGATAATATCTCTACTTGATCTTGTTCTATCTTCATCCTATTACCCCTACCATACCCTCCTTGGCGTCTCTTCAGATTAAGATTGATATTTTCTTCATTTAAGGAAAGGCCGGCTGGAAATCCTTCTACTATTCCCATTAGACATTTTCCGTGAGATTCTCCTGCATCAAGAAATCTTAACATTTTTACTTTCTCCCTTCTCTTTGACTTTCAAGCAATCTAAGCAATTCCCTTAATCATTTCTAATACTTCTTTCCCTTCTGGTTTAAGGCCAGTCCAGAGATAAAAACTCTCTATGCCCTGATAAACTAACATTGGTAAACCATTAATTATCTTTGCTCCTGCCCTCTCCGCTTGTTTTAAAAAAAGGGTCTTCGCTGGGTGATAGATAAGATCGTAAACTAAGAGATTAGGGTGAAACGAATTTTCATCAGGCAAAGGAGTATTATCGATCTGGGATGCCATTCCTATAGAAGTAGCATTAACTAAAAGATTGGCTTCTTTTATTTTGTCTTTTATATTGTCCTGTTTAAAAGAAAATATATTAATACTACTCTGGGGGAAGAAAGGAGAAAAATCTTGCTTAATCCTTTCAGCCTTTTCTAAAGCTCGATTAAAGATACTTATTTCTTCTATCCCTTCCTCTAAGAGAGTATAAATTACCCCACGAGCAGCTCCTCCTGCCCCCAAAATGACTGCATTTTTTTCTTTTATGACAAATTTTCCGTTGTACTGTAGACTTTTTTTAAAGCCAATTACATCGGTATTGTAACCGGTGAGATTCCCTTCATTATTGACAATAGTATTTACCGCTCCAATTCTTCGGGCAGATTCTTCCAATTCATCTAAAAATTCAATCGCCTTTTTTTTGTAAGGAAAAGTAATATTTACCCCTCTTATATTTAAGGCTCTTATACCTTGAATGGCTTCGCCTAAATCGGTTTCTGCTACTTGAAAAGGGAGATAACAAAAGTCTAAAGAATATTTAATTATTATTTGGTTGTGAATAAAGGGGGAAAGACTATTTTCTATATTTTCACCGATCAACCCAATTATTTTGGTCTTTCCGCTTATTTCTTTTTTCATTTAGGTTCACACCCCCGCCTTAATTCTTTATAGAGATTGCTTCACTACATTCGCAATGACAGATTAAAAATTAATCAAATTTTGTAAAGTCTTTTCAAATCCGGGAAAAGATATATCTATACATTCTGAATTTCTGATAACAGTTTTTCCTTCAGCTAATAAAGCAGCTACTGCTAAAGACATAACAATTCGGTGGTCATTATAACTTTCACAAACTGCCCCTTTTAATTTAGAAGGTCCCTCCACTATAAAGCCATCTTCTTTTTCTTTAATATCTGCTCCCATCTTTTTCAATTCACTGACTATCGCCTTTATCCTATCGGTTTCCTTTACTCTTAATTCTTTTGCTCCACTTACTACTGTTTTACCCTGCGCCTGAGTTGCCACAACAGCAAGTAGTGGTAGTTCATCAATTAACAAAGGTACCTTTTCTTTTTTAATCTCTATTCCTTTTAACTCTGAGTATTCTACCTTTAAATCAGCCCGGGGTTCATTCGATTTTATCTGATAATTTAAAGTATCAATCTTTGCCCCCATCTTATTTAGTATTCCGATTATCCCGCTTCTGGTTGGATTAACCCCTACCTGTTTAATTGTAATTTGGGAACCTTTCAATGCACTGGCAGCTGCTATAAAATAGGCAGCAGAAGAAATATCCCCAGGTATAAAAATATCCGTGCCCCTTAATTCTTTTCCACCCATCAATTTAATTTCGGGAGGAGAAATTTTTATATCTGCCTGCATAATCTCTAACATTCTCTCAGTATGGTCCCTGGTAGGCAAAAGTTCTTTAATTACTGTCTCGCCTTTAGTATAAAGACCAGCCAACAAGAGGGCAGTTTTTACCTGAGCACTGGCTACAGGTAAGGTATATTGGAAAGGATTAATTTTACTTCCTTTTATACTTAAAGGTGCAAAATGACCATCTTTTCTCCCCCATATATCTGCCGCCATTGACCTGAGGGGCTCGACGACTCTTTTCATGGGTCTCTTTCTGATTGAATCATCGCCATTTAAAACAGAATAAAAATCCTGTCCGCTAAGTAAACCGGCTAAGAGACGGATAGTCGTCCCTGAATTTCCCACATCAAGTATATCTTTTGGTTCTTGTAACCCGCATAATCCTTTACCTTTTATATTAACAGAATTATCTTTACCTAACTCTGTTTCTGTTCCCAAAGCCTGCATACACTCTAAAGTTCTCAGACAATCTAAGGAACTTAAAAAATTATATATCCGAGTCTCTCCCTGAGCAATCGACCCTAAAATTAGAGAGCGGTGAGAAATTGATTTATCTCCCGGGACATATATATTTCCTTTTAAATTCCTAACTTTTTCTAAAACAAGTTCCACTAATTTTTCATCCTCTCTAACTCACCTTCAGCAGGAATGCTAAATTCTCGTCCTACTGCTTGAATTATCGGTCTTATTTCTTTCATTAATTGAGTAAAAGTATCAAATCTTAAAGTCTGAGCACCATCGCTAAGTGAACTTTTGGGTTCAGGGTGAACTTCGATAAGTAAACCATCTGCTCCTGCAGCTATAGCTGCTTTGGCCATTGGACTTACCAATCTCCACCTACCAGTAGCGTGACTGGGATCTACTATTACCGGCAAGTGACTCAACCTCTTTAATGCAGGAACTGCACTTAAATCTAAGGTATTACGGGTATAATTTTCAAAAGTGCGTATTCCTCGTTCACATAATATTACTTCGTAATTTCCTTGAGTCAAAATATATTCTGCTGATAATAACAACTCCTCCATAGTAGCTGACATTCCTCTTTTAAGTAATATAGGCTTTTTAAGTTTACCTAATTCTTCTAATAATACAAAATTTTGCATATTTCGGGCACCTACTTGAAATATATCGGTATATTCGGCGACTAAATCAATCTGATTAACTGACATTACTTCAGTTACGATTGCTAAACCTGTCTCTTTGCCAGCTTGAGCCAGCAACTTTAAACCTTCTTCCCCTAATCCCTGAAAACTATAAGGAGAAGTACGAGGTTTAAAAGCTCCTCCCCGCAATATTTTCGCTCCGGAAGCTTTGACGTAGCGGGCAGTTTCAAATATTTGTTTTTCGTTTTCTACAACGCAAGGCCCTGCCATTACTATTACTTCTTTTCCTCCAATAGTTATATCTTTTACTTTAATGATAGTATCAAAATCCTTAAATTCCCTGCTTGCTAATTTATAAGGTTTTAAGATACGGATAATCTCCTCTACTCCATTAAAGGCATAAAAGGGCACGGAAGCTAAATTTTCCACATCCCCGATTACTCCTAAGATAATCCGTCTTTCTCCCCGAGAGATGTGTACTTTATGTCCCATTTCGTGTAATTTCTGTATCACTTTTTCTACATCAGCATCATCAGTTTTGCCATTCATTACGATAATCATTTAGACTCACTCTCCTTTAAATTTAAGGTCTTTTTAACCAAATCTTTTCTTAATATTTTTGCTCCTCTTAAATAGCAATGTTTTATTTCTGTTTGACTTTTTTGGCAATTTATCTGAATCAATATTCGAATACATCTGGGTAAACTCCCCGGAACATCTATTTCTTGCATATCAAAAAGGGGGACTTGTTTCCAACCCAATTCTCGAGCAGCTTGAGCCGGAAAGACAGCGTTTAAATCAGAAGTAGCACTGAACAAAATACTTACTATATCTTCAATTTTAAAATCATTTTCTTTTTTTAAAGTGGTTAATAATTCTTTGGTCTTTTCGATAATTTCTTCTTTGTTATTGCTATCTGAAGTTATTGCCCCTCTTATTCCTCTTACCAACATATGTTTACCTCCTTTTTCATGCCAGGGGACGGTTCTCTGACATAATTTGAGATTGCCACGCCCTGATAAATCAGGGCTCGCAATGACATTTATTTATTGTAGGGGGCGAATTTATTCGACCCGTGATTTTCGCGGGCTCGATGAATCGAGCCCCTACATTTTCAGAAATGAATAGGCTAAAAATAATAAAGGTCATAGGAATTTAAAAAACCTATGACCTTTATATATATAAATATATAAAGATATCATAGGCATAAAACCGATGTCTATGCCTATGATATCTTATTTTAAACTTCTAAGATGTTAAGGCATAAACATCGGTGGTATAATAGTAGTAATAAAAATTAAAGGAATTTATTGATTTAGTAAATTCTCTATTTATAGCCACCTTATTTACTCCTTAACATTTTTTAAAATATTAGCATACCCTTCTACTTCTGTCAAATATTATTTTGTATCGAGTATCGCGTGAAGAAAAAGAAATAGGGGAAAAAGTTTACGCTAATACATTTATTTATGAGCAGCAGCTTTTCTTAATCGCTCCATTATTGCCAAGCCCAAATCATGTTCTTCTAACCCTTCAGCAATAATAATCTCAAATCCTTCTTTATCAAAACTCCTTAAAATAGCGAAGAGATTTGCCGCACATATCTCTAATTCAGTACCCTTACCTATAACCTTAACTTCAAATCCATAATACTTATCCTGATTTTCTTCTTTAGCCATTATCCCCACTTTAAATCCTTGTGCTTTATATTCAGAAGCCAACCGACGAACTTCTTCTGCTTGGGTTTCCCCGTTCTTTTCCACTAAAATTAGTCTTGCTTGAGGAGAATAATGACTGTTTAACATTCCTGGAGAACGAAAACCCTCTTCTAACTCCTTACTTATTTTTATCTGGCCAATTACTTCTTTTAATTTTTCCACTGATATCCCTCCAGCCCGCAGTACATTGACGGGTCTAGTAGTTATATCGAGAACAGTAGATTCTACTCCTACTTTAGTTTTTCCTCCATCAATAATCATCTCTATTTTACCGTCTAAATCATCGGCTACGTGTTGAGCAGTAGTGGGGCTTGTCCTTCCAAAAAGATTGGCACTGGGAGCTGCTATGGGAGTTTTAGCCTCTCTAATTAAGCTTAGGGCAATATTATCAGCAGGCATCCTCACAGCAATCGTATCTAAATCGGCAGTAACAATACCTGAAACTAATTCAGATTTTTTAAGGACTAAAGTAAGGGGGCCCGGCCAAAATGCTTTAGCTAATTTTAAAGCTACCGGGGGAACTTGCTTGGATAATCTATACAATTCTTTTATATCGGCAATATGAGCGATTAAAGGATCATTAAATGGTCTTCCTTTGGCTTGAAATATTTTCGCAACCGCTTTCTTATTGAGGGCATCTGCCCCCAATCCATAGACTGTCTCAGTAGGAAAAGCCACAAGGTTACCTTTTTTTATTTCTTCGGCAGCTATTTTTATCTTAGTAAAATCTATTCTTTTAGGATTTATTTCTAATATTTTGGTTTTCATTATAATATTTTTAATATTTTATATCTTAATATTCCGATAGGAACTTCAATCTCTACCTCTTCTCCTTCCTGGTGACCTAAGAAGGCCTGCCCTAGGGGAGAATTTAGGGATATTTTATTCTGAGCAAATTCTATTTGATCATCCGGGACAAAAATATATTCGATTTCTTCCCCGGAAGCTAAATTTTTCAGCTTTAAAGTTGTGCCGATGCCAATTCCTTCTGAAGAGCAATTTTCGTCTACTACTTTTGCCCGACTTAGCTTTTGCTTTAATCTAACAATATTTATCTCGTTCATACGTTGAGCTTCCTGAGCAATATTATATTCTGCATTTTCAGTTATATCTCCATACTCTAAAGCTCGACTAATATCTTCTTGTATTTCTTTTCTTTTTTCTCCCTCTAAATACTTTATCTCTCCTTTTAAATTCTTCAAGCCTTCCTTGCTAAAAAATATTTCGTTATTATTCACTTTTATCCCTCTTTTGTCTTATTAATTTTACCGATTAGATAATATTCTGTATTATAAAAAAAGCAGGTAGTTCCTGCTCAGCTTAAATTATATTTTATTTTAGAAAAAATTGGTGGCGCAAGGGGGAATTGAACCCCCGTTTGCTGATTGAGAGCCAGCTGAATTAACCACTATTCGATTGCGCCTGTAATCAATAAGTTAATTTTTTTATATGAATTTCCTTTTTCCGCAAGCCCTGTATAGTATAGATACTCACTTAACGGGGCAAGTTTGTTGTGGATAAAATAGTTGTGCTTAAGAGTTCTAATTGTTTATATTGCATTTTGTATTTGAAACTAACGACTATTCACTAACGACTAATTTTATAATGAAATGGCTGAGGGAGGTGGGCTCGAACCACCGCTCCCAGATCCAGAGTCTGGTGTCCTACCACTAGACGATCCCTCAACTCAATAATATTTTTTCTTTCTTTATTTTATACTAAATTATGTTATTTGAAAAGTCTAATTGATTATTTTTTTACTTCTTTTATTTTTTCTATAGCTTCTTTTAAGCGTTTAACAGTCTTGTCCTGACATAACACTACCATTAATTCAAACAAACCAGGACCTACTTTTTTACCGCTCAGCGCAACGCGGGTAGAATGGATTATTTGGCCGCCTTTTATCTGTAAAGAAGAAGCAACCTCTCTTACTTCATTTTCAATATTTTCTTCATCCCAACATTTAAGAGAAGAGAGTTTTTCCTGTAAAGCAAACAAAATATCTGATACGCCTTCCTTGCTTAATATGCTATCAAAGGCCTGGGGGTCAATATCTATTTTATCCACAAAAAAATAATCGGCATAGTCAATAAATTGAGAAAAATTTCTAATCCTTCCCTGCATCAACTTTACTACTTCTTTTATGTACTCATTTTTCGCCAGAGAAAGACTTTCTTCATTTTCAATATAATCAGCCTCTTTAAGAAAAGGAAGAAGCATTTTGGTTAAGGAATCGATGGACATCTTCTTTAAATATTCACTATTAAACCAATTTAGTTTTTCCATACTAAAAACAGCGGCATGTTTGGAAATTTTATCTAGAGTAAATTCTTTAATTAACTCTTCTTTTGAGAAAATTTCCCTTTCGTCCCCTGAAGACCAACCTAAATGAGCAATATAATTCACTACTGCCTCCGGGATATAACCCATCCTTTTATATTCCATAACTGACGTAGCTCCGTGACGCTTGCTCAGCCTGGTGTGGTCTTGCCCCATAATCATAGGGATATGAGCAAATTTTGGCACATCAAATCCCAAGGCTTCATATATTACTATCTGCTTAGGAGTATTAGAAATATGGTCATCTCCTCTCATAACGTCGGTAATCTTCATTAAGGCATCATCGATGACTACCGCATAATTATAAGTGGGAATCCCATCAGATTTCATAATTACAAAATCACTTAACAGCCCGCCGTCAAAAGTTACTTCACCCCTTAATAGATCATCAAAGGCAATTTCCTTGGCAGGAATTTTAAGTCTTATTACCGGCTTTCTACCTTCTGCTTCATATCTTTTCTTATCCTCTTCGCTAAGATTCAAACAATGTCCATCATACTTAAGAGATTTATTTTCTCTTGCCTGTTTTTCTCTACTCTCAGCCAACTCTTCTCTGGTACAATAACAATAATAGGCTTTTTGGTCTTTCAATAATTGCTCAGCATATTTCTGATAAAGATGCAATCGTTGCATCTGATAATAAGGACCATATTCCCCGCCTTTTTCGGGACCTTCCTCCCAATCTAAGCCCAACCATTTCATACCCTCCAATATTACATTTACTGCTTCCTCGGTAGACCTTACTTGATCGGTATCTTCAATACGTAAAACAAAAGTCCCGTTATAATGTCTGGCATAAAGCCAATTAAATAAAGCCGTTCGGGCTCCTCCAATATGCAAATAACCAGTCGGGCTGGGAGCAAACCTAACCCGTATTTTTTTGTCTTCCATTCTTCCTCCATCCTTAATCAGTATATAGTCGTAGGGGCAGACCTTGTGTCTGCCCCTACATTATACAATAAAATACAGAAAATAAATTCAAGAAAAATTAGTCGTTAGTGAATAGTACTATATGCTATTTTTTTAAGAAACAAGATTATTATAATATAAAAATTATGATAACACAATCTTTTAAAGAAAGTATCGAGTATCTAGTTAAGAAAAAGAGCTAGAGAAAAAAAGAAAGTATCGAGTATCGAGTATATAGTATCAAGTTAAGAGAGAAAACTAGAGAAAAAAGAAAGGAAGAAAAAAGAAGGCGGGGAAACAAAGGTTAGGCAGTAAGAATCCAAAATTTTTAACAAGGACTTATTTAACTAATTCTGAAACCGGGACTATTTCTATGCCCGCTCTAACTAATTCAGGAATCATCCTCTTCAATACATAATAGGTATTTATGCGGCTATGACCAATAGCGATAACCTCCCCTTTTCTTAAGGCAGTCTCTTGAACTTCTAACATCTGTCCTTTAATATATTCCATATCATTCTCATTATCCAAAAAGACTGACCTTACCGCAGATTTAATTTCCATCTCCTGGGCTACTTCATAGGCGATGGAATCCTTAGTGGTCATACTATCTATGAAAAATAAATTATATCCTTTAATCTCTTCTAAAACTATCTCCATTATTTCTCTATTTTCGGTAATCTTTGAACCCATATGATTATTAACCCCAATAGCATACGGAAAATCTAATATACATTTCTTAACAGCCAGCTTGATTTCTTCTTCCGACATATAGGATTTAATGGCTCCGGGTCCGGGATTAGCACCAGAATTATTAGGCTCCATGGGTAGATGCAGCATAATTTCTTTATTATTTTTTTTGCCCTCTTCGGCAGTAAACTTAGAATACTGGAGAAAAGGCAATATAGATAGTGCTATAGGATATTCCAATTCCATTATTTTTTTTGCCACTTCTGTTTCATATCCCAAATCATCTATTATAAAAGCTGCTTTAGGTGAAAAGTTTGTCTTTTCCTCTGAAGAGGCCAAATCATCAACTATTAAATCTGTATATTGTTCGCTGTCATAAGTGGTTTCTTCAGATTCCTTTACTTCTAATTCTGTTTCATTAGTAGTAGTTGGGTTAACATTTTGGGTATTACGAAGGTTGTTTTCTTTATTAATAGATTTATTGAATAAATTAGAAAAATTAAAAGCTACAATCAAAATAATTACTAAAGCAATAATATTTATAATTTCTTTTTGGTTCTTTTTCAAAATAAAATTCCTTTCAATTTGGTTAGCTGGTTAATTGGTTAATTGGTTAATTGGTTTAAGATTAATTCATTAACCAAATAACTTTCCCCTTTATGCTCCACGCTCTACACTAATAATTTTTAGTACCTAAAGGGCAGACACAAGGTCTGCCCCTACGACTTATTCACTATTCACTAACGACTATTTTAATTCCTCTTCCAAAAATTGTATTGCTTTGTTTAATTGCATATCCTGTTCGCTATCTTCTGCTGGTTCTACTAATATATCCGGTTCAATCCCGATATGATTTATAGAACGCTCACTTGGGGTAAAATATTCAGAAGTGGTAATAGCAATTCCTGAACCATCGTAAAGATTGAAGACTTGCTGAACTACTCCCTTGCCAAATGTTTTTTCCCCCAACAACTTACCTCTTCCAGAATCCTGAACCGCTCCAGCTACAATTTCCGAAGCACTTGCACTGCCCTCGTTAATTAACACAAATAAAGGCCATTCGGGATATTTGTTTCCTCTGGATTCTATAGTAGCTACTATCCCATCTCTATCTTTGATATGGACGACCGGTCCTTCTTTTATAAATTTACTGGCTACCTCTATAGCACTATCTAATAATCCCCCCGGATTATTACGTAAATCAAGAATAATCCCCTGAATATCACTATCCTTTTTAAATTCGTTTAAAACTTTTTCTAATTCAGGTTCGGTATTCACATTAAAAGTAGTAATTCGGATATACCCAAGGTTATTATTCTTACCCATTACCTCCTTTTTTACCGCTTTAACCTCGATTATATCTCGGATTATGGTAATTTCTAAAACTTCCTCTACATTTTCTCTTTTAATTCCTAAGGTAACTTCGGTTCCTTTCTCCCCTCTTAAAATATTAACTGCTTCATCTAATCCCATTCCTTCAGTTGATTTTTCATCAATCTTTACTATCTTATCTCCTGCTTTTATTCCTGCTCTGTAAGCCGGGGTATCTTCAATGGGAGAGATTATAGTTAATTGATCGTCTTTTATAGAGATAATTATCCCTAATCCTCCAAAACGACCTAAAAACATATCTTCCTGCTCTCTTTTAAGTGCTTGAGGGTCCATATAACGAGTATAGGGGTCATCAAGGGCTTTAAGCATACCTCTTATGGCCCCCTGAATAACTTTATCTAAATCTATATCCTTCTTTACGTATTCAAATCTGACCAAATTTAAAGCTTCAAAAAAAGGCTCTAAGTTGGCAAATAGTTCCTCCTCGTTAGTCTTGCCATTTGCCCGAACATTGTAAAATAGGAATCCACTTATTATAGAAACCAATACAAAAATCGAAATTAAAGTAATTATTCTCTTTCTTTTTATATTTATCAAATTTTTCACCGCCGAATTTTTAGAATTTTTATATTTATAGCCAGTTCATAGGGTCTGTAGGTTTGCCTTCTACTCTAACTTCAAAATGCAGCCTGGTAGAAGAAACGCCGCCACTATCACCAACCTGGCCTATAGGTTGCCCCTTTTTTACTTTGTCCTCAATATCTACTAAAATTTTAGAAAGATGGGCATATAGAGTACTAACCCTTCCACCATGATCTATAATTACTATCTGCCCATATCCTTTTATATTTCCAGTATAAATTACCTCTCCCGAACCGGCTGCATGAACTACCTGTCCAAGGGGAGCACTAATGTCTATTCCAGAATTAAAAGTATAAGTATTAAATTCAGTATTTTTTTGTCTTCCATACCCAGAAATTAATTTGCCCTGAATAGGTAGGGCTAAAATTCCCTTTTTAGGTTTTAGAGTAATCGTTGGGACTTCCTTCTGGGAAGTCTTTTTAGAATCCTCTTCCCGCTGCTTATAAATTCTTTCTATTATATTCTTTATTTCTTGAGAAGATTGCTCTAACTCTTTTAAAGATTTTAGATATGCTTCTTTTTGAGAGTCTATCTTATTAATTATGGACTTTTTGGATTTAATAGAAAATTCAATATTTTCTTTCTCTTTTTCTACCTCTTTTTTTAGCAAGCTCAGTATCTCTTCCCTGTTCTCCAGGTTTATTTTATTATTCTCTATCTTTTTCATCTGCTGGCGAATATCATTAATCACTTCAGCATCTAAAGACAAAATATTTTTTATATATCTGAAACGGGTAAGAAAATCAGAAAAGCTTTCACTGTTGAATAAAATTTCCAAGTAGCCAGTTAAGCGGTGTTTATATATCTGCCTTAATCTACTTTCTAATAGCTTAGCCTTTTTCTTTAGCTTTTCTTTTTCAAGGATAAATTCATCTTCGCCTTGTTTTATCTCTTTTTGGGCAAGCTCTAAATCCTTTTCGATAGCTTGCAATTCTTTCTCTGTATCCTGTAAAAGTTTTTCAATTTTATGAAGAACTTCTAAATAACCACTTTCTTTCTTTTGTAAATTATTAATTTCATCTTTAACACTTTTAATCTGTTGCTCTATCTTTTTTAATCTCTGTTTTTCCTCATTTATCTTTTGACTGTAGTCTCCACTGCTATTACCATAGCTAAAAAAAACAGAAAACAAGATGAAGGTTAAAATCAATATTAAAGTAGAAAATATTTTCTTGTTTTTTAAAACTAATCTCTTTTTATACATCTAAATATTTTCCTACCGAAAACATACTTCCTAAA
>Ga0209986_10001982_pt1 | contig 19169 bp, 18 predicted proteins | sample BlataG_FD_183168 | JGI IMG/M metagenome (GOLD analysis project Ga0209986, IMG submission 183168) | Deep subsurface microbial communities from Black Sea to uncover new lineages of life (NeLLi) - Black_00105 metaG (SPAdes) (version 2) | ecosystem: Environmental > Aquatic > Marine > Oceanic >... | reverse complement strand
ACTGGTAGCCCATAAGGCTACACTGGTAAACGCCCTGTCCAGAGCCTTATCCGAAAGGGTAGTGCTTCTGGACTATACTATAGGGCGTAGAGGCTTACTTGGTTATCTCAAGGCTTTAGCTGGTTCAAACATAGTCAAGATAGTGCCAGCTTCCGATAGTGCTAGCGAGACGCAGACTAACGGACAAAAGAGGCTAAAAGTAACCTGTGGAAGCAATACCAGCTATCTTGAGGACTCGGCGTGGATTGGTGAGAAAACACCGATGACCCTATGCGAAGTCAGGATAAGCCCTAACCGAACAGTCAAGCCGAACATCGGCGGACTGGAGCTAGCGGAAGCCCTTAACAGGGTTTTACCCTTTACTGCTAAAGAGGACAATAGACCTGTCTTACAGTGTGTCCTCTTCAAAGCGGGTGAGGGTAAGCTCACTTTAGTGAGTGCCGATGGCTTTAGACTGGCGGTGGTAACGCTGGACTATGACGGCGAGGGTGAAGCCCTGATACTTCGTGATGACCTGCGTGGAATAGCCAATGCCCTGCGGAAAGCCCATCGGGTCAACCTGAGCTTTGAGGCAAGCGGGGAAAGCCTTGACGGAGTAAGCCTTATCATAGACACCGAGATAACTCGGTATAAGTGGCGGGGTGCTGATGGGACATTCCCTGATTATGAGAAGCTCATACCTGCTGAGGCGAATGTAACCGCTCACCTTGACACTGTTGAGGCGGGCAAGGCGATTGCCTCACTGAAAGTCCTAGCCGACAGCAAGTCTTACCCGATAGACCTACACCTTAACGGCGGTATAGTGATGTCCAGTCCCGATGATAAAGGGGAAGTTACAATGCCAGCCGATATTGAGGGTGGGGAAGTCAGGGTAAGAATTGACGGCTTATACCTCAGTGAGGCTTTAAGAGCCTGTGGCGGTATGGTGGACTTCAAACTTACCGATGGCAAGTCGCCAGTCCTCTTTGTTGTGAATGGTTATCAACTGGTGGTAATGCCGATGTTGACTGCTGATAGCCAGAAGCCAGAGGCGGAGACACAGACCGCCGAGCCAGAGCCAGTAGCCGAGGACACCGAGCCAGTAACTGAGCAAGACGAGAAAACTGAAGCGGTAGCCGAAGCCGAGGCAATCACCAAAGCCGAGAAGCCGAAGCGGAAACGCAAGGCAAAAGAACCAGTAGCCGTAGCTTAATAGCCTGAATTTGAACGCTTGAACACACAAAACAGCCAACGCAGAGAAGCGGGGGATGACCCCGCTTTTTTGCTATTTTCAGGGGGTATTCCTGCCCCGATTGCGAGGGTGGGAATGCCCCTTTTTTGTGGCTAAAAAGGGCAGGGAGTGCCGATGCCCGATGGCAGAGGCAGACCTAGTTAGACGTAAGACCTCAATGGCAGGGACACATCGGCGGTTGCGTACTTTTGGAAGTCCAATCGGACAGTTGCACAGTACGAACCATAACCAAAGAAAGTAGGCGCTCCGTAAATATTTGGAAAGGAGGAAGCCAGTATGGCGGACAAGGACACTATCTTTGTCCTCACCAGGGAAGATGTCATCGGGTGCGCTAGAGAAATGGGTATACCCGAGGAAACTATAACCGATGACGTTCTCTACCAGGTGAGGAAGGGCGTAGAGTTCGGACTGGAATGCTGGTCTGAGGTCGTGAAGGAAGCCATCAATATGGCTCTCCAGAGCTAGACCAGCTTGCCCAAGCTCATTCTCATAGGGGTTACTGTGCCCAAAAACTGAAGGGAAGGAGGGAAAGCTATGCCAATCAAGTGGAGTGCTCTCAAAGTCAGCGAGGCAACGGATATGGTAGAGGAGTTCATCAATGAGGCAACCGAGCCATTGGAACAGGCGAAGGTTGTCGCCACTGAAGCCAGGAAGATAGATGGCATCCCGCAATACGTGGATGAGCGCCTCATCCGTCTTATCTCCGACATTGAGCGGATTGACTACGTGAGAAACGCTATCAAGGCCGTTCGTGAGTCTCTACCCGATGGAGCGATAGACGAAGAACGAAAGAGAATTGAAAACGGCAGCCAGCTAAGTCTGGTGGTTTAGAAAAATGCCGGTAACTGAAGGGGGTACTATGCCCAAAATTTGAAGGAAAGGGGGTACGAGTATGACAGGTCAGCTTGACTTGTTCGACGGGGTGAAGCTAGCTGTGCCTGAGCCGACCACTACAGTAAGACTGGGGCGAAAGACAGCCCAGATACCGCTCCGTAAGAAGCGTAGGGAAGCCACCAATCGTCTGATGGAGATACTGGAAGAGCTGGAAGGTAAGGACATCTACATCGGCTCTTATGACGCCGGTGGACGCCACTTTTGGCTTGGTAACCTTAAGCTTCCGCGACTTCAGCTGGAATGGCATCCCATCAGGCTTAAAAGTGACCAGACCTATATTCCCAACGTCGTGGTCTTGTGGGGAAGCAAGTCGGCTTGCGTCAGGATATTCACCGATTACCTTGTATCCGTTCGTGAGCAGGAGTACCAGGGCTACTGGCACTACCTGCTGGACTTCCGTAATGGCTTCTGGCAGAGCCCGATTGACAACTATCGGTCGCACTACGCCTGCCTGCATATAACCAGATTCAAAGACTGACGAAGGAGGATATTTACAATTGAATAAGACTGTAGAGCAAGGCATCTCCGATATTGTGGGATGTCTTACCGACCCCATTATTGTGTTCCCGGGCGGATGGGGAGACACCTTGCCGGACTGGCTTAAGACAGCCATTACCCTGGAAAGGATGATGGGGGATATGAAAGCGCTGAAAGGGGGAGAGTCAACAGGTACCGATGCTGAAGTCTGCGCCTATCTGATGACGCTATCCCTGACTCAGCCAATGGACAGCGACTGGATCCAAATTTACCTCTATATCGCTGGCCAGAGCTACAAGCGATGGAACAAGAGCGAAATGCCCGCTGATATTGCCGTAGACTCAATCAGTGACTACCAGACGGGAGAGCTAAACAGGCTCAAATCGTGGCTCTATCACCAGAGGGTCAAAGCGAGGCAAGAGAAGGACAGAGCAGGGCGGAGGCAAGAAAAAGAGGAAGCCGAAGCACAAAGAGAGGCTGAACGGCCAGCGCTGTTTGAGTTTTAGTGGTCAACTAAGTAGAAAAGGGTCGAGATGAAGTTCTCGGCCCTTTTTTTATGTGAATTCTTGACTTTAGTAGGTAAAATGTTCTAGCCTCAATACAAGTGAAAGGAGGTGACTTGAATGCAAGCATATTGTGTGAAGTGCCGTGCTAAGAAGGAAATGAAGGATGCTAAAGCGATAACCATGAAGAATGGCAGGCCGGCAACTCAGGGCGTATGCCCAACGTGCGGCACCAAGATGTTCAGAATTGGTAAGAGCTAAGTATACTCTGATATAGCCGTTAGAATTTGAAGGGGTTGGACTCTCCCAGTATCGGGACGTCCGGCCCCTTTTTTATTCTCCTGAATAGTATAAGTTACTGTTCTCATTGCTCTCAAGAGATAAACAATATAAAATAGACATAATACCTGGGGGTTATTAGAGGATTATGTTTGTAATAAATGCACCTGAGAAATTTACGTCTGTGACTACAACCATAATCCAAAGCGTGGAATTAACAGCTCTATTGAATGGGACATATCAAACTACGGAAATCCCAATATGTCCCACACAAGCTATTTCCGTGACTGATAATGCCATTGACAATAGCAGATGTATAGCATGTGGCATTTGCAAGAAACTAATTCCAGACGCCATTAAATACTCCCCAGAAAAGGGAGACGCATTGAAGTTCACTGACTACTGCAAAGTGCATAAGATGTTTGTTTATAAGTGGCTTTGCCTTTCAAATTATAACTTATCGGGGATCGAAATATTTATTAAGGGTTTCAGTCGCAGTAAGCGGATCCCTCTCGTAGATTTAGTTGAAAAGCGTGTGAGATTTACTAAATCTGCTTATAGCGTCAGAGAATTAGACAAAGCTAAGGCCGAGCTCAACGATATGGTAAATTTGGCTTCGAACGTTATAAATTTGTCATTAACCGAGAGAGCAATCGTTCTCATCCAAGAACCTTTGAATCAAAGAGAGAAGGATTACCTTGATAAACTAAGTGGATGCTCGCTATTCGAACTAATAGAATTGTATAATAGATTTACGAGTAATCTACTATGATTCCTGAAAATCGACGTAAAAAGGATATAAATAAGCAAAGACATGGCGTATCTAATAAATAGAAACCCTTCTGGCAGGCTAATATGCTTACATGCTCTTAGTAGCTATTTAGCCAATAGGTTCTCTACCGGGAAATTTAGATTAAATGACCTGAAGTATGATGCTACATGTTCTTATAACATTCATCAAACTTGTAAGCTGCTCGTGAAATTACCAGCGGTGAATTTCCCAGTTTGCCCTTATCTAGACAATCCTCTTAGCCAGGCCAAATGTTATCTGACGCAAAGCATACAGGAAGACAAGCAGAAGAGTAAATCAGCTAGCGATGCGTTTAATGCCTTAGAGGGCCTAGGCTTAATCAATCGTGACGGTAACCTCGGCTATGTATCAAATAATGGGCTGGAGTTTACCCAGCACGATTACTTTCACCCAAGCACATTCAAGCTTATCCGGCGAGCAGTAGTGAGATATGGCCCCTTTTGGTCACTGCTTTTCTTATGCAAAGAGCATAAAGACCACCAAGATATTGTTAAACGTGAAGACATTAGGATTGGGTACCCCGAAACTCAAGAAATTCTTGTGAGAAATGGTCGCTCAGTCGTTCTTTCAACAGGGTCACAAGCTGACACAATTACACGCACAAGGTCTTTACTATTTACTTGGGCGGTCACCGCGGGTTTTCTCCTACCAATCGGTCTACAAAACCCAAAAGACGCTTCGAACTGGCATGTGGAGTTACTTCCATTTATCAAAAATAAGAAGTGGACTGCACACAGATATAAGATATTTATAGAAGATAGTTTAATCAGTGGGAAACCATATGTTGAACGACCGCTTGGCTACAATGCAATGACCAAGAGCACCAAAGCTCTAAGAGAACGAAACCAAGAAGATCAAAGAGGCGCTACTCTAGAACTTGAAGCAATAATAAAGAACAGAAGATTCGCTATTTCTTACCTGCTCGCACTAGCATCTGAGCAAGATTCTGGGGTATATTTTGATAAGTTAGTGTCTGAACTGGCTTCACATGAACCTTTCTTTGTCATAGACAAGCAGAACTTCGCCAAAGTCATACACTCAGAGCTGGAGATAGCCTATGCCACAGGAATTCCCTTCCGTGAAGAGAATCGAGTCCTGTTTCCGTTGACACGGTTAAATGTTGATGAACTGGCCTCGGGAGCTCCTGAAGAGATAGTCGCGTTCTTGCGTAGCATTTCCACCAACATAATGAGTAAATAAGCATGCCTAACTATGTTAAAATCTACGAAGGTAATACTAATGGTGAGGGACTCTTCCCCTTTTCTGCCGTTAAGATACCACAGTATTCGAACAGACCGGCCTATAGTAAATTTAAAAACTTTCTGTTAGGCAATGTTGAAAAATCTGAACGCAGATTAACCTGTAATCGAGCGATAAACGCCCTTGTAGCAAATGATAATAGCCTAAAGATTGACACTGATAGATGCATTGCTTGCCTAGCTTGCTTATGTAGCTGCCGGAATCCTTTCCAGCTAGCTTATTCAGAAATTATTGATGTCTTAGACGGCATTCTTCCCACTTTTGAGAAATTCAGGGAGAGTAGTTACACCAATAACCTGTTTAACGGTGACCTGAAGCAGGTACCACAGAAAGAGGCTCTGTCTCTAAAAATAAATAGCTTTGATCAATATACGGCGGGAAATGAGGTAGAACATATTGCACTGTGGGTGACAATAATGCTGCAGTTCCTTGCCTCAGATAATAATGCTCAAATTGGGAAAGAAATTCAAATAGCTAACCCCATTTCACCCAGGGATAACAGATTAGATACATGTTGCCTCTCATATGATAGGATCCTTGTCGGTGAAACCAAAACCAGTCTGGATTCTTTGTTACAGGAGAACCGATATAGGACACAGATACCAAGTTACCAAGACGTTATTGAGAAGCAGATACAAGAACACAACGCTTTGTATGGGCAACATAAAGAAGCTATGGTTCTACTAATAATTGGCGCAAGAGAAACTGACCTTCTTCCCTTTAGCCACCCACATTGCACTTCGCTAGTCGGCGACCGTAGTCTCAGGTTTTATAGTGATATTATCAACTATAATATCAGGTTTATCTCAGCACATCTAATATGGGCTATGGCGGTTTACTCGTTAATCACGCGAAAGAGACTCTGTTGGGACCTATTATTCTCTCAGGTATTTGCAGACCAAAATGTTCTGGGTATCCTCAGTGGCGGACAAGTCGTTATACAAGATAAGCAAATAACGCTAGAAAGTATACCTCCTAGAGTTCTAAACTCAGCTGTGCGAGACTTCTCTTAGCTATCTCCACATAGGTTGGATTGATTTCATACCCTATAGCGTTTCTACCTAGACTGTTCGCAACCCTTACAGTGGTCCCGCTTCCTAAGAATGGATCCAACACAGTATCACCCACGAATGTATATAACTTTATCAGCCTTTTCGGTAACTCATCGGGGAATGGAGCCGGGTGTCCAACACTTTGTGCCCTAGCAGGCTGCATCTCCCATATAGAGTTTATAGCCCATTCCGCCCATTCAGTTTTGCTTAATTTAGATTGCTCTTTTATTTCTCGTGAGACTTTTTCTCGTTTCCCTTCCTTACTAAAGACAATAATCCATTCAAAGGGAAACGTCGAGAAGATGTTCCCGGGATAGGGATAGGAGCCAAACGAACTGAACCTGACTATTTTCCTTTTGTCCCAAATGTACGTAGAATGTAGATACATGCAGTTAGATTCAAGCATAAATTTCTCAAGATCGGTTATCACTAACTTAGTTTCTCTACGTTTAAACCTACTCTCGTTACCAGATAAAAATAACGGCATTACATTGATACAGAGCTTACCATCCGGACCTAACACACGAATACATTCTTTCCATACTTGATTTAGAAAACTCATATATTCGTAATAATCTTTAAAGTCGCCTGCCTGGCTTATATGGTTGTTTTTAGAATTATAGTCTTTTAGGTCAAAGTACGGGGGACTTGTCACGACAAGATGAACCGAGTTATCTGCAATTTCATCCATAGAACGTGCATCTTTGCAGTATATTTTAACGGAAGGCATTTCCTCTACCATTTTGATTTGTCCCAAACCACAATCTGCTCTCTTCTCTTCGTTTTGTTGATGCTGTCCCAAATTTTACTGGCAGTTTTGGTATATTCTCTTTCCAGTACATGAATAGGTTTATGCTTCGAGATACGCGTGAAGAAATCCCCTCCGTTTATTACTCCGCCACCGATCTTTTTATCACCTACAACGAAAATAATGATAGCATCATCAGTCGTCACTTTTTCTATTTCATTTAGACAGTGAATCATATCTTGTTCGTAGGTACCCCGATTCTGTATTAATCCCGATTTAATACGCTCAAAATCATTGCTGAATACATGGTGGACTATTCGTGTGTAGTATGAAGTATAATCCAAGCAGTCGAAGTAAGGAGGACTCGTGTACACAATATCGACTGATTTTGGAGGTATCAATTCGCTTAATTTCCTCGTATCTCCTAAAATAACCTTCGCATTGTTGCTAGGTAGGGGATAGCCATGCTTGGTTATTTTAGATAGAAGTCGATCGGCGAAATTAACGTAACGCTTGTTTTCGCTCAATTTCCCTATCTGGGTCGAACTCCATTTATAGTGGTTACATGCTCTTGCCACCAAGCATATTGTACCGAGAAACACCGCCTTCTCATAACTATTGAACTCATGATAGTGTTGCTTAAGGAGCATTATTTCGTTCGCAGTGTCCGGGTGAAAATAACGCTCAGCTTTTGGAGGAATCGGGTGTATAGAACTGAAGTCTATTTTTTCTAGAATTTGGCTTAGACGAAACACGCTAGCTTCTGGCGAGAACTGGTTTATCTTGCCATTGGCAATTTGAATTGCTATTGGATTATTATCTACACCGATTACATATCTCAATCTCTTAGCAGCTTCGTAGACAATAGTTCCAGAACCGCAAAAGGGGTCTAATAGCACTTTGTCATGGGGAAACTGGCTAATAACATTGGCAGCATCTAAGGAAGATATCTTGCCACGATAAGGATATATGCCGTGAATAGAATTCTGGTTGCTTACTGATTCTAATTTTGTGAACGATAGTTGCTCTGTAACCGCCACGTTCGCCTCCAATCTTTCACTGAACTAATCAAAACACTTAATAGATAAGTAGGCTTGATTAATGAACATAATTCTTGCTATTTCCAAGAGCCTTGAGAAGTTCTGCGCCCAAGAATCGGTATTGTTTCCCGAGTTTAGATGCAGGCACATCGCCGCTACGCACTAGCTTTCGTAGAGTAACTGGCGATAGCTTAAGAACTTCTAGCACCTCATCAAATGTATATACCCTGTTAGATTCGATATCCAAATTATGCTCCTTAGGCATAAATTTGCTAGCTCCGCAAACACTCGGGTATTATTATATGATATTTAGCGATATTATACTATAATTGAAGATATTTGTCAATACCTAAGGACAAATAATATATACCTGAATCTCCGTCCATATTTGACTAACAGCAACAAGGCGGATCCGCACTAAACCTATCACAACGTCAGAATGTTATGCTTGACGAAATTAAGGCTTGACGTTTAAATCATATGATAATAGACTTCATGCTAGACATAACATTCCACTTGCCAGTTAAGGCGTAGCAAATTTTGGAGGTGTGCTATGGTTAAGGCAGCCCATTCACAAGGACTCACTTATCGCAAGATTGATTTACATGTACATACACCAGTGTCTGATTGTTTCGAAGATAAAAAAGTAACCCCGGTAGACATTGTCAAGAAGGCGATCAAAGAAGGCCTTGATGGAATAGCCATTACAGATCACAATAGCGGCTTATGGATAGATGATATGAAAAAGGCAGCAAAGAACAAACTCGTTGTTTTCCCAGGAGTAGAAATATCATCTACGGGTGGAGAAACCACTATTCACATCGTTGCGGTATTTGACAAGGATAAGTCCTCGAAAGACGTTGAGAATCTATTAGGTGATTTAAAAATACATCCAGACAAATATGGTAAGCCAGCCGCTTATACAACTTATAGCCCTAGTGAAGTAGTGGACAAGATAGCTGCTCACGGTGCTTTAGCTATTGCCGCGCATGCAAATTCTAGACAAGGTGTAATGGGAGGTATGAAAGGAAATCCTAGAATTGGAGTCATTAAAAACCCGAACCTTGCTGCAGTTGAGGCTACGCCTGATGACTTTAATAATGCTGAGAAGAAAAAGAAGCGAACTCGCGTTATTGATTTTCTTGACGGTGTTCACACAGAATACCGAAAATTAGCGGTTTACCAAGTTTCTGATAATCTTGACGTAAATACCGGCAGACATTGTTTAAGTCAAATAGGTGCCCACTATTCGTTTTTTAAACTAGATGAAGTTACTCTCGAAGGTCTAAGGCAATGCTTCTGTGACCCTGACGTACGAATTCGACAAAAAGGAGACTTTAAGATATTAAGACCACCCAGACTTACACGAATGGGAATCTCTCAAGGGTTTTTAGCAAATCAGAATATCTGTTTTCATGAGGGGCTGAACAGCATTGTCGGCGGTAAAGGAACTGGCAAGTCCCTCATTATTGAGTTTCTGCGATTCGCAATGAACCAGCCATGTCAGGATAAAGACCTCTTGGCAGACCATAACAAGAAATTGGAAAAGAGGCTAGAACTCTTAGGTAAGGTCACCCTCGATCTTGAGCTAGCGACTGGAGGGAACTATCGAATAACACGAACCTACGACGGTGTGGAAAATCCTATCGACTGTGTTGATTCTGAGAGTGGCGAAGCGTACCAAGGTGAGATAGGTAGCTTGTTTCCGGTCCTAGCATATAGCCAAAATGAAGTGATCAAAATCTCCGAAGATGAAGCTGCCCAACTAAGGCTGATTGATTCCTTCATAGATACGGCTGTATACAAGGAAGAAATAAAAAAACTCTCCTCAGACCTAAAAAGGAATGACAAGGAACTGGCAGCCTCAATAAAGGCTTCGTATGAAGTAGCATCCTATAAGACTCAACTGAACACTATCGAGGAACAATTAAAGAACATCGGTAGGTCTCTAAAGAATAAGCTTTTTGACCAAATGAAGGCATTAGAAAAGAAAAAGAGCGTATTACAACAGTATCTTGATTTTCATAACACGATGGAAGAGAAACTCGACGAATCACTTCAATATTTTAGTAGCGAATTGACCATTCCGGATATTCCAGGGGAATTGAGCAAAGACAGGGAGGTTAAAAAGGCAAACAAATTAACAAAAGACTCTATCGATGTTGCCGTCGCATCTGTAAAGAAAACTCAAGAAGAGATATTCGAAAACCATAACAAAGTTGAAGCTGTTCTCTCAGAATGGATACCGCTATTCGAACAAAAGAAAAAGGAATACGAGGAAATGCTCACCAAGGTCGGTGGCGATAAGAAGAAGTTGGAGACAGCGAGACGCAAACTGAACGGAGACAGAGAGAAAATTCAGCAAGAACTAGGTAAGTATACTAAGCAACTTGAGAACATGACGCAGATCCAGGAAAAGAGGAATTCGTTACTAGACCAATTTGAAGCAACCCATAAGAATAATTATGCCATACGAAAGAAAATGTTCGACTCGCTAACAAAAGAGGCACAGGGCAAATTGAAACTGGGTATCAGCTACGCAGCCAATCATGCCAATTTCAAGAACGAACTATGGGCCTTAAGATCAGGTTCCGGCATTCATAGGACTGATACGGATAAAGTCGTAGATAGTTTAATGCCACGGCAATTTGTAGATTTAGTTATCAATAATGATGCTAATACCTTAACACAAAAGACAGGATTGGCGCAGTTAAACGCGGAGAAGCTAGTTAATGCACTTAACTCCAAAGAGGATATCTCGGAGGTGTTAGCTTTATCCTACTCTGTCTATCCTCAGGACATACCCTCTATTAAATTCAAAAAAGACGATGGTGAGTATTATCCAATATCTGAAGTATCAACGGGTCAAAAATGTACGGCTCTACTTATAATAGCCCTCTCAGAGGGAATAAGGCCGGTGATCATAGACCAACCAGAAGATTCCCTGGATACCACATCTGTCTATGAAGATATAGTAACGAAATTACGCGGCGGTAAAGAAAAGCGGCAGTTTATTCTCACGACCCATAATGCGAGCGTAGGCGTAGCTTCTGATTCAGATAATTTCATAGTTTTGAAAAGTACGTCTTCACGTGGTGCGGTAGACTGTTATGGGGCTATCGATAGAGAAAAAGTAAAGAAAGAGGTTATTCAGCATTTGGAAGGCGGACCACTACCATATGATCTGAGGCACAAGAAATATTTCATAAAGTCCATATAGACTTGAATAACTTAGTCTACTACATTGGGCAGTGGTCAGCTTAATAACAACGTGGATTGCACAATCCATCTTGTTGTGACCATTTAAGAACTTAGAAGCTGACTGATTTTCCGCTAAGACCATCGTTTGGGTTTATTTATACCTCAAATGATGCCTGGATAGAACGTTCTTACTCTGCACACAGGGCACCAAGAGGTTCGGCCTCCAGTGCATGGTTTCGGGTCTATCTTGTGCGGGCAAATAGAGCCACCATAGCTCAGCCGCTCGAGCAGGTCTTCATTGCGAAAGAAAGTGAGAGCTCCGCATGCCGGGCAATGGGCCATATAGCCCTTTTCACCAATGGAATAAACCCTGGATTGTGCTCCACAGGCGCAAGTTAAAGAGAACTCAGTCGCTTTCTTTCCGGTACTACGCTTGTTTTTCGATTTGTCTTTTGCCATATTACTACCCCAATGTAAATTTGAAAGGACGCGTCTCCAGGTTTAACAATTTATACAGCTCATCATCGTAGTGGACAAGCCCACTTCCACAGTGAGGGCATTTGGTAGCCTGTTTATCCGTCCAGAAGTGGTTGATGCCGCCAAAAGGTTCACAGCCCGAATTGTCACATCGTAAGAATCGAATTTGTTTCCAGCCGGAAAGATATTCCAAAAGGCGGCTCCCTGACTCATATCGAACCATAAAATGTCTCAACCGCTGTTCCTCGTCGACATCCTCCTGTAATTGGTTCAGATTAATCTCCCATTGATGGCATATATTCTTGAGGTGTTTTAACTCGTCTTCTTGCTGGACCTTCCGGGATGTCATCTGAGCAATTGTTGAGGTTAGAGCATTCTCCCGTTCTTTCGAGTCTTCCTTAAGGGAGGATATCTGGTTAGTGAGCGAACCCTCTTTCTCCAAAGCCTCTGCTAGCCTTTCTCTGGCATCTCGATAAGGAGCGAATTCCTTCACCAGGTCGAGCATCATTTCAAGCTCGAAACCGCTCTTCTTGACCTTAGCCTTCAACGAACCGGCCATTATTATATCCTTTTCGGTGACGCCGGCCTTATTTCTACATTCTTCCAATTCATAATTAATCTGTTTCTTCTCGCGTTCAGCCTGCGCAACGAAAGCTGCTAGCTCTTTCTTTTCTTTGCCAATTTTGTCTGTAGTAGCCTCCAGCTCTTTCTTCGCTGCGGCTATGTCGCTCAAAATTTGCTGGTACGCTTTCTGTGCCCCGTCACGTTTATCTTTCAATGAAGCCTGCTCGCTAATCAACTTCTCATTCTTGTTGAGGAGATGCTGATATTCATCGATAGCATGGGACAAATCAATTCCCTTTTCCTCTTGAAGCCGTACGACTCCCCAAACCGCCTCAAGAAAACCTGACGTAGATATATTCTCTTGAGCAGCAAGCAATGACTGAAATCGTTCATCGCCTCTATCCGGCACCATCACCCGCATAGCCTGCAGCACCTGATCTAGTTCATCCTTGCTAAGTTCAAATTCCATGATTACTCCTCTTTTCCTCTTGTTTGTAGAATTGCTTTCAGCGCATCCTCATTTGTCATGTTAGGGCTGAGATACGGTGACTCCCTGTTAAGCAGCGTCTTAGCCGTCTGTTCACCATAAAGTTTGGTTAAACCCGCGATGACTATTTCCTTACTCCAGACTTGCTCAGATAGCGAAAGGGTCTTTAATTTGCCCCCGAATTGTAAACCGAGTAGACAACCTGCCACCTGGGGCGCCAGTTTACGGCCCTGTGCACCAAAACTTAAGAGCCAGGAGACTACCGATTTACTCTCTAATGTTAATGACAACCTTCTCACGAAGTCATCGGGTAGCGTTAGTGGTGCATTCAATCCGGGAATATCCCATGTGGTACTTGTGCTGTCTTTTGATACCAGGGTGAAATGTCCCGAAGATTCATTCAATATTGCCTGCAGGAATACCATCGGCAGCGTCAGTTTGTAGGGCTTACCAATGGCACCAACCAGTGTATCGTGATCAGAGTACTTGCCGTCTAAAATTGTCATCCCGGCAACTAAATATGGCTGCAAGCTGAAAGATAGCGTCGGGGTGGGCAGGGCATCATATCTCAGCTGAGGTAACGGCACCAGCCAAGGTCCTTCGCCCGAATAACGCCAGCGGGTGTTACGTCCGTAATGCTGATGCACTTCGCTTTTAAGTACTTTCTCTGCTTCCATAAGGAGAACGGATTCGTCGAAAGATTTTAAGAACAATCTGATTACCTCTTCGGATATTTCCTGCTGCCCTGCTTCTTTCAAAGCGAGGCGCATGGCGACACCGATGTCGCCAATGTCTTTATCTCCAATAAATCTCATTCTCGTTGTCTCCCTTATTTCTTGATACAAACATACATACTATCTATACGATTGAGCCACTGCTGGCTCCTGTTGCACTAAGGTACTGTTTCAAGCTCTATCATATCCCCCAGGGGGGGTCACCACCCCCCGTTCGTCAGTTACTTCTGTTGGGATCAGGATGACAGGTTCCACAAAGCCATCCGGTCACCGGGCTGTACCACCAGTTATCCGACCTGCAGGTATAGCAGCGATGATTCGGTTTGTTATTCACATCAGTTGACCGTGTGGTATTTACTGTCACATCCGTCACAAGTGTCACAGGATTAACGGGTTCCTCTGTTTTTTGAGACACTTGTGACACTTGTGACGCTTCCTTCCACACGGTGAATTTTGTTGACTTGATTACTTCGGGTATCTCGAGATCTTTCTCGCCATCTTCCGCGAAGTAATAACGGCTCATTATTTCCTTCCATGTACGTGAATCAGGTACCACGTAAGCTCTCACCTGTTTCTTGATTTCCTTGCCATCCTTGTGAACTGTGACCCATCGTTTCTCTATCTGGACTCCCACAGAAATCAGCCCCTGGGTAACCGCTTTCACGGATGTTTTCAATTGTTGGGAGATCATGCTTGGGGTAACAGCTGCCAGACTCTTCTTCTGAGGGTCAAAATACTCGCTGGATTCGATCCCCATCTCCTGATCGCCGGAGGCAAAAGCGGTCAATAAATTGACCAGGGTTCCTTCCCATGACATACTCCTGACCCGGCGGACTTCCTTCTGACGCAACAGAAGATTGTCACGAAACATCTCCGAACCGGAAGGCCAGAGCTGAAAGACAATTGACAGTGGCATAGCCAATTGCTTCAATCTCGGCTCGATGGGTAGATCGTTAAAGGTCATCAGGTTTTGCGGTTTGATATGGTCGAAATGATGCAGGGTAAACAATGCCATTTCATTTCTAAGGCGCCGAGCCTCGGCATAATATATATCGGGTAAGATAATGGGAATATTCAGGTTGCTCGTTTCATGCAGCGAGACAGAGAGTAATCTAGCTTCGGTGGCGTTATCGTTGAATGGTTGTCTCATTGCCAGTATCTTTGGGCTGAAAGGGTCGAAAAAATCCTGGACCCTGGGGTTTTGCTTATCGGATAGAACATAGTATTTACCGCGCTCGAAACCCAGGTTCAGGTATTTCACAAACTGGTGTTCTTTATCCCCCGTGGTATCGGCTTCATCCATGATCAAGGTGCCACGCCACAGGTTATTCAACCGGGCGATACCGCTGAAAGTACTGGCGCCGCTGGCAAAGACGGGATAAAAACAAAGGTCGCCTACCACCTTCTGGACACGGCTTTTTCCTTTGCCGGTGTCAGCCAGGAACCTTAGATATCCCAGTGTATTGACCTTAGAGTAAAACCAGGTGAACAGGATGTAATATATACTCAGTTCGAGTTCCAAATCCGGGAGATCCACGTAGGTGGCCAGGTGAGTATTGATTTTATCCTTTATTTCATCAGGAGACAGCAGCCGGCACTCCTTAATGTCCTCATCCGGTAGACCAATGATATCCAGAGGCTTGCCTTCAATTTCAGGCAGAGGACGTGGTCTGATGCTCCGGCCATCATATGCTATTTCGTCTATTACTTTAACCTGGTTTTGCTCATCCAGATAGGCAAAGCCGTAGCCACCGCCATACCTTTTTACCTCTAAATATAATCTGTTTTTCAGGTAGAGGAAATTACGTTCCAAGTCTTTGGTCTCTTGGGCCGGTGTGGTATCCTCGAATGGTACTGCTAGAGCCTTAAGCTGGCCTATCGTATGGCCGCCGGCCAAAAAGTCGTCCGCTCCGGTTTTCTCCCCATTGTTCCCCGGATACAGTAAAACGACAGAAACTATAGCCTTTTTTCTCATGAGATTTTCGGCCAGCCTCTTAACCGCCTGGGCTACGCCGGGGTTGGTAGCGTAGTCGGAATCAGGGACTATAAGGACTGGCCGCCCATTGAGGGCAATATGGTCGAAGTCCGGAGACATGGTGACGCCGCCAAATTGATTTCTGGCTTTCCAGTTCCAGATGCCGGTAATAGCTATAACACACTCACCCTGAGAAGCCAGGGCATCCGCTTTCTTGAGTCCTTCGGTAACCAGTAAGTCTATTTTTGGATTGGGCAAACCGTCCCGGCACGAAGGAGGGCAATCTATCCTGTTGGTCGATCCAGCTGGTGTCTCATATTTGATTGGTTTACCACGGTTATTAAGTCTGGGGCTATCCGGCCGAAACTGGTGACTTACAATACCATCGCCGTTGACGCCATGGATAGGAATCAAGATACCTGGTACCCGGCACTGCTGTCTCCTAAACCCGAGAGCCTCCAGCTGCGTCCGGTCTACGATAGTCTGATAACCACGCTGACGTATCAAATCCAATGGTATCGCGGACTGTATTAGGTGGTCGAGATGAGGAGGCGATAGCTCTGAGCCAGCATCTTTTTCGTCTACGTTTGGGGTAGCCTCTCTAACATCGACAGGCATCGATTAACCTGCCTTTCCGTCGACTTCTCCGGATATTGCCTCGTTGCACTCAGCGAGCCACCGTTCGAAGGCAACTATTGGGATAAGATAACGGTCACCTACTTTGACACAAGGAATAACACCTTTCTTGATTTGTCGCCTTACTAGCTGACTGCATATGCCGAGTTTATCGGCTACCTCGTTGACCGTAAGGACTTTTCTTTCCTTTTCCATTCTTTGAAAAACCTCCAAGAATTATTACTTGATTTTATTTGCTTTTAGGTTATAATATGGTAGTATAATGCAATGGGCAAACAGTGCGATTCACATCATACAGTTAATATATCTAGTGTGAGAATACTAAAATCGCAGGAGGTATGTGTTATATGCCACATCTATCTTACAGAGAGGGCCGAACTAAGGTTACTGAGGAAATCAAGAGGACAGCCTCTCGGCTAGTGGACCAGGAAAAGGACTGGGAAAACAAAAAGAAACATCCCAGTAGGTGGTACCGCTCTGAAACCGCCAGGATATTAGGATTGGATGAAAATGATAATCCCTCGTTGCGTAGCTATGAAGAACTTGTCAGAGAAATAAGGAACAATGCCCGGGTTCAAAATCCCGTTGATAAATCCTGGAATACAGCGTTACTAAATAGCGAAATGCTGGACCCGGATTTAATCCCCTGGATAATTAATGTGCAATACCATTTAAAGAAATATCTGGCAAAATCTCTGACTATCCGCGAAGTAAAATGGTTTATCCGACTTTTCGGATTCAGGACATATTTCAAGCCTTTACCAGAAATAGAGAACAATCCGGATCTCAGGTCGCTTTTCATATCCAATGTGCTGGCTACTTGGGCTCAGATTTATGCTGAAAGAGAAAAGGTTGACGATATTGCCGGGATACAGGAGCCGGATTACTCAGATTTGGACATCGCCATTGTGGACAATGATTTTTCTGCGATACGAGAGTATTCCGATGAAAAATTGAGTGATCAAGTTCACGATCTATTAGGAAACCAACGCAAGCTAACTGAAAACCAATGGGAAAAAGTCCAGGAGGGATGGATGTTACCTTCGTTAAAGCATAATATCTTGATCTTGGAATCAAGAGTTCTGAAACATTCCCTGGGTGATCCCGATATGTCTCCTCAATACCTTAAAGCATACCATGCCTTGTTGTTCACCCATGATCACAATCGTTATGAAGAAGACTGGGGAGCTACATATCAGAAGAGGATTGATACTTTCATGAGCATAAGAAGAAAAATAATAGGAGAGACTGAAGACACGATCAACATACTCAATTCCTCACTCCCCGAGTTTAACCTGTGGTGGGAAGATTTGTGGGGGAGCAAAAAGGGGATAAAATCAGCTCAGAAAAAGGAGGGTAGTTAAAATGAGAGGCACCATAATCAAACGAAGCGAGAGTTCCTATAGAATTAAAGTAAGTCTGGGTAAAGACTTAACTTCCGGTAAATACAAAGCATACTTTGAGACTGTTAAAGGTACTAAGGCTGATTCCCAGAGACGCCTAAGGGAACTATTAACCCAACTTGACAAGGGTATTTTTATCAAACCGACCAAAGAAACACTGGCTGACTATCTCAATAGTTGGCTCAAAGATTATGCAAAACCGAATTGCGCCCCAAGAACTTTCGAAAGCTATGACATGATCGTGAAATTGCATCTGATTCCAGCTTTAGGTTCAATCCCTCTGTTATCCCTACAACCTCAAGACATACAGAAATACTATGCCAAGGCCTTAGATTCAGGGCGTAGAGATGGGAGAGGTGGATTATCGGCTTTGACAGTGCGCAAGCATCATAGGGTCATCTTCGAAGCATTAAGATACGGCGTGAAGCACGAGGTAATAGCTCGTAACGTAGCTGAAGCGGTTGACCCACCCCGAGCACAAGTCAAAGAAATGCAGATATGGAATGCGCATGAAATTGAGCGTTTCCTAGAAAAAGCCAAGTCTACTCCTTACTATGCTCTATTTCATCTTAACTTGTTCAGTGGTTTACGCAGGTCCGAAATTCTGGGCTTGAAATGGGCGGACATGGACTTTATGTTTGGTCAGCTTAGTGTAAACCGAGCTCTGCACCAACTGAAGGATGGAAGATACGTATTTAGAGCACCGAAGACGGCTAAGGGCAAAAGGAAAGTGTCTCTTACGCCATTTTCCCTTGAAGTAATGCAAGAATATTATGAGGAGCAAAAACAGTTACATGATACTCTGGGAATACCTTTCCCTGACGAGAGACTGGTATTCTGTCATGTTGAGGACGGTAAACCTTTAAGGCCAAACACAATTACGCGCGCTTGGACATCAATAGGGGAAAAAGCCGGATTAAAACACATAAGGTTGCATGATTGCCGTCATTCCCATGCTAGTTTATTATTGAAGCAAGGAGTACACCCAAAGATAGTTTCTGAACGACTTGGTCATTCCAGTGTACAAATAACACTTGATACCTATAGCCATGTTACGCCCGGATTACAGGCCGCTGCAGCTAAGGGCTTTGACGAAGCTTTCACTAGTGGATATAATGATAGACGTGTATCTGAAGTCGTTTAGTGAGATTAAGGCAAATCGTGATTCTGTTGCAGCTATTTCTATTAGTGCCATATTAGTGCCAATGGCACATTATGTTATATTAATAATTACATAAATCATATCTGAGGAGAGGTGTCCGAGAGGCTGATGGTGCCGCTCTCGAAAAGCGGTCTCCGGCTAAACCGGAGCGTGGGTTCGAATCCCACCCTCTCCGCCAATAACTGATTATGGAGAGGTGCTGGAGTGGACTATCAGGCGCGCCTGGAGAGCGCGT
>Ga0209986_10001980_pt1 | contig 19190 bp, 14 predicted proteins | sample BlataG_FD_183168 | JGI IMG/M metagenome (GOLD analysis project Ga0209986, IMG submission 183168) | Deep subsurface microbial communities from Black Sea to uncover new lineages of life (NeLLi) - Black_00105 metaG (SPAdes) (version 2) | ecosystem: Environmental > Aquatic > Marine > Oceanic >... | reverse complement strand
ACTCTCTTCGCTGGATTGCAATTGCTCGTCATGGCAGGCCTCGTGATCGTCTTCCTCCTGCTCACTAGGAGCGGCTTCTTTGAAACCGGAATCGGAGACAGCATTCTAATAAGCGGGCTCATCTTTGGCGTTTTAACCCTCTTTCTCTTGATTAAAAAGACAGCCGCAAATCCAAAGGCCCTACAGAGAACAAAAGGGCTTATCGTTGGAGATGTCCTTGGAGATGATAGGGCCAGCACCGCATACCACTGCCACAATAGAAAGCAATTACAATTATGCGAAAGGTGATTGTGTTCGCAACTGGTTAGAACCTCCCGCTTGTAAAGCGGGGAGGTCGTGAGTTTCCCGCTCAAGAGCGGGATCGCCCCGCCACAACAAATAATAAGCCTGTTGCCCGTAGAATGAATAAAATACCAAGAATAAAAAATTTGCTCTTTTTGACATTAATGTTTGACAACACGGAGGCATGGAAGTAGAATTTCAACCTGAAAGGAGGTAATTATTCGATTTATGAGAATGCCCTATAAGATGCATTAACCAAATAAATAAGGAGGCGATATCATGAGACATGTGCCGCGAATTTTGAAATTTCCCATTAAATGATTCCATATGGCCCATTAAGATTGAGCACCACGGATGAGTGAGTAAAGGAAGGCCGTATAATCTCAAATAGCCATGAAACTCCACTTGGCCTGCATCTTCTTTCCCTTGCATCTCAACATATTTCCGAATAATCTTCTCATTGATCCCTACCGTTGAAGCGAACACGAAATTTGGGTTCCAAATACTGCCCCGTGGCCCTTTAACCAGGATTTTTCGTCTGAATCGCGTTATCAACATTATACGGTACTGCGGCCTGTAAACTGAATGTGCTGATTGCTTCAGTTTCATACGGTATACTATCAGAACGCCTTCATAAGATACATGATCCAGCTCTCACCCCTGTGCTCACGGACGGATAACTCCAGGTAAATTAAAAGGGCCATACAGGAGAAAAAAGATTAAATCTGGCCCGTTCCCTGGGACTTGTTTAGAAATTTTGCCTAAAATGCCGTAGCCGGTTATCCGGTAAAGATACCAGAGTGAGTTCTCTTCAGTTCTTCAGGTACTAACAGTACTTGAATGGGGAGAATGATCACAAAAGGCCAAAACAAAACATATTGTAGAAAGGAGGCAGCAAGATGAAATTACGTCTTTTGGATTTCGGGGGGTTAACAGCGGATCAAGGATGGTTCTTAGAAGGAGCTGGAGCAGCAACACATACTGCTCAAGCGCCGGAGAGCATCCGGCGGGATCTTAAGATGATGGGAGCGCTCATTGAGCATCCGAAAAGCGGGGTTATCCTGTACGAAGTCGGTCCTGCGCCAAATTATAAGGAACTCTGGCCTGAACCAGTGCAGGATGTCTTTCCTATCACATCCTACTCCGATGAAAATCAATTGGAGAAGCAGTTGGAGAAGGCGGGGTATACTGCCAAGGATGTGTCCGCAATTATCATAGGCCACATGCACCTTGATCATGCAGGGGGATTGGAGCTGTTCAGAGGGACAGAGGTCCCGGTCTACGTCCATGAAACGGAGCTAAAGTACGCGTTTTATGCAGTGGCGACCAAGCAAGATTTCGGCGCCTATATTCCACATTACATTGACCCCAGTTTCAACTGGAAAGCTATTCACGGGCAAGAGGCGCAATTGTTCGATGGGATAACAGTCTACTTAACCCCTGGTCACACACCTGGCCTTATGGCCCTGAAGGTAGATACAAAGAACGCTAACCCCTTCATTTTTACCTCTGACACCTTTTTCTTTAAAGAGAATTACCAAACGCCGAGTCCCCCAGGCTGGCTCGTACGTGATATGTCCGGCTGGTGGGAAAGCCTGGAAAAGATACAGACCTTAGCTGCTCGCAATAATGCCAATATCGTCTTCGGCCACGACTATGATGTATTTGCGGAATACACCAAGGAGACTTACTACGATTAAGTGCCCCCTTGTTACTATCGGGACAACATCGCTGCTTTGGTAGAAACTTAGCAAGGGGGCCAAAGCTCCCTTGCTTATGATTTCCCTGATTCGTATGCAAGGAAAAGGGTATCATTAGGGAGGAGATAAATGACATGAATAACTTTATGAAATTAGGCGAGGAATTGGACAATTTACTAAAGCTGAGGACCCCAGCTGTGGGAATCAAATTCTTTGAAAAGATTGGTGATATCCCCAAAGAATTTGAAGTTGTAAAAGACGATGTTATGGTCTGCCAGGTAATTGGGATGGCGCGTTATAATGAGCAACCCGTAGCGGCCACCAAAGACTCAGCAACTGCCTGTGGCATGGGTGGGGCATCTGTAGGGCTATACAAGCCTCCCGCTAATATGCTGGATGGAACCAGAAATGCCGGTGCCTGGGCTGAAGATGCTCAAGCAGCTAAAAAATTGATGGAGGGAAGATTGTTGATAGAGGCCGGTAAATTTGAGGCCTTTGGGGTTTGTCCTTTGAGAATGATGTCCGTTGAACCTGATGTTATTGAAGCCTTTGGTACTCCGGAACAGATACTGGCCTGTGTCTATGCCAATATTTGGGACGGCGGTGATAAACTTGAATTGAGCACTAATGGCCACGGAGCGAGTTGTAATGAAGCCTTAAGCGTTCCTTATCTCACCGGAAAAATCAGACTTGCCATAGCGGATATTGGGGAAAGAAGGCATGCCGGGGCTCAAGATGAGATGATAATTGGATTGCCCGTTTCCCAGTTGGAAAGGTTGGTCGGACTTCTTAAAAAGGCCACCCAGACTATCTATAGATATCCATTTAGGCCTTACGTTGCTCCGGTACCAGAATCTGTATTGAAAAGAATCTCAATTAAACATTAATCGGGATAGGAGAGTGTTATGAAGGAAAAGGTTCGGGAGTTGATGAGAGGAGCCTGCGATCTTCACATACACGCTGGCCCCGACATAGTGCCCAGGCTTCAAGATGTGGTAGAGGTTGCCCGGGATGCCAGAGAAGCTGGGATGAGGGCTCTTGGTATCAAGGATCACAATACCAATACGGCTGGCCGCTGCTATGTAGCAAGCCAGTTAGTCCCAGGGATTGAGCTCCTGGGTGGTATCGTTTTAAACCACACTGTTGGGGGTCTCAATCCTGAGGCCGTTGACAAGGCAATCAAGTTGGGAACAAAAATTATCTGGATGCCCAGCATGGATGCAGAATTGACTATCCAAAAAGTGCGTGTAACCCACGAAACCCCGTGGCTGGAGGGTTTCGTGAAAAGAACTGATCCCAAGGAAGGGCTTTCCATATTTAAAGGTGGAATGGAGGGAGACGAAATCCTTCCTGAGGTGAGAGATATTCTCAAATTGATAGCCGAGGCCAATGTGATCCTTGATACCTGTCACCTTGGGGCCAGAGAATCCCTTGCCCTTGTCAAAGAAGCCAGAGAAATGGGTGTCGAAAAGATCATTGTCTGTCACCCCAACTGCAGCGTCAACTTGATGCCCATTGATGCGCAAAAAGAGTTAGCCGCTTTGGGTGCCTTGTTGAGTTACGCCTTTGTGCCTTGTATGCCTTTGTTTGATAGGCAAGACTTTCGAGAGATCGCAAAAATGATTAATGAGGTGGGGCCGGGGAATGCTATTTTCTTTACTGACTTCGGGCAATTGCCTAATCCATCAGAAATTGAAGGGGTGAGGATGTTTATCTCCAGTCTTCTGGCTGTTGGATTCAAGGAGAAGGAAGTAAAGGCCATTACCTGCGAAAATTTCAGGCGTGTTTTAGACTGAGCTTCGCATCATTGACAGGCATAATTGTCCCTGAAAATTTTGTAAATTTAGCTACAAGAGAGGCTTAACTGAGGTATGGCAGGTCAATTTTGGCTCTATTGCCAGAAAAGAGAACAAGGAGGTGAGGATTATTATTTAAGATACCCAATGTAAAACTAAATGTTTTTAAGAAAAATTTATAGGAGGTAAAAAAATGGTGCAAGCAATTACAAAAGAAATTAGTGAACAGCTTAAATCACTTGTCGGGGAAAACAAGGTTAGCGACCAGAAATATGTAACAATTTCCTACAGGCTTTCGCATAGCCCAGAAACCTTGATGTTTGATCTGGATGATTTTACCCCCGGAGCTGTGGTTTGGCCAGAATCTGCAGAGGATATTCAGAAAATCCTCCAGGTTGCCAATGAATATGAGATCCCCGTTGTTCCTGTAGGAGGAAGGACCTCTTCGGCTGATTCCGAAGGTATAAAAGGAAGCATTTCAATGGATTTTGCCAGGATGAATAAGGTTGTGGAACTTGACGAGCGGAAAATGAGATTTACCGCCGAGGCGGGAATGCGTATTAGTGATTGTCTGACCTATACAGCTAATAGAGGATATATGATACTTGAGTATCCCACAATGAACAAGACATCCATGTTAGGATCTCGTGCCGCTATACACGGGTATAACAAATATGAGAATAGATGGGGGAGCTCAGGAAATCATATCAGGGGTCTAGAGGTAGTATTACCAAATGGAGAGGTAATCCAGTTAGGCAGGGGAACGAGTTACGCAACAAAAAGTGTTGTTGGCTACAACTTGATGGACCTTTTTATAGGCTCAAGAGGGACATTGGGGGTAATAACAAAAGTAAGTGAGAGAATAATCAAGACGCCCCCGGCCTACCACTATGGGATAATGGCGTTTAAGACTTATAAGGATGGGATAGAGGCATATATAGACCTCAGAAGAGCCGGAGCTCATATAGGCCCAATCTGGAGAGCAAAGAGCTACAACAGGTGGATGCTAAAGCAGGCTGTGGAAGGCATGATGGGATCCGAGTGGCCAGATGATGTTGAACAGTTGACAGACTATCACATCCTTGGGGCGGAAGATGTTGTTGAAGCAACAGAGAAACATGCCATAGATATATTAAAGGCGCATAATGGATTTTGGAGAGATGATTTACCAGATTCAACTTTTGTTGGCAGGATGCATGAGACAATGGAAAAATACATGGGTATGGGGGCCTTAGGAAGTAATAGGAATACAGAGGGAGGTCTGGGCCAGCGCATAGTTCCATATGATGCAAATATTCCCGATGGACACCTTGTTGAATTCTACGGGGAGATGATGGAACATTGGCACAGGATGGAAGACCCAAAGGTTTATCCAAATCTGTCAAAGCGTATGCGGGTTCTTAGTCCCGGAGCACCAGTACCAACAGATGATGGGTACACCAAAAACTGGGCGCTTGGTCTTGCATCCTATACTCCCGCATGGAGTGAGGAAGCACGGCAGGAATATTACGACTGGTATAGAAAGTATGGAGAGATCTGCTGGAAATATGAGGGTTCAATCACAGCCACTCATGGCTATATACCGAGAGCAATCGAGATAGAGATCCTCAAGAAGGAACTCGGTGAGAGCTATTATAACTTAATGCGACAGATTAAAGATGTAATTGACCCCAAGCATATTATGAATCCAAAAGCGAAATTCAGATTTTGAATCTGAAAATAAACTCTCAAGGAGGTTTCTGAAAGGAGGTTTTTAAATGGAAAAGGTAGATGTAAATTTTCAAGGTGTTGAATTTGAAAGCTATATGCCTCAAATACAGACATGCGTGAACTGTTATTGTGGTCTTTGTGTTGCCTATTGTCCTGCATTAGAGGAGACTAAGGATGAAAGTCTTTCTGCAAGAGGGTTATCTCAAATTATGCAGGGGATTAAAAGAGGCGAATTTGATTTTGAGGACCTACCTGATGAGGTAATTTACTCATGCACAGGTTGTAGATGGTGTGAATGGAACTGCTCACAAAATACTCCTTTGTGGATTACGCAACATGGAGACAGGACAACAAAGGTGAGCGGGGCTACAATGAGCGAGATAATGAGGTCAATAAGGGTAGAAAAAGGTGAGGTCCCAAAAGCTGTAAAAGATGCCTTAGATGGTATTGCAAAGGTTGGAAATCCTTATGGCAGACCAAAAGAGGTCAAAGACAAGTGGGTTGAAGATTTAGGTTGCACGTTTAACGGAGAGGATACCTTGCTCTATGTTGGCTCAATGGTACCTTATGAAGACAGAAGTGCGGAAATGGCCAAAGCCTTAATCGACATACTTAAAAAGGCAAATTTTCCATTTTCAATGATTGGTGGCAATGAATCGGATAGCGGTGCATTACCAAGATACATGGGTGAGGAAGGTCTGTTTGAAGATCTAGTGGAGAAAGAGGTAAAACAATTTAAGGAAAAGGGGATAAAGAATGTCGTATGCCTCTCCCCACACGATTATGACCAATTTCTGAGTTACTATGGGTCTGATGGTATTGAATTTAAGCATTATACTGAGGTGCTGTTAGATATCATTAAGGATAAGAAAATTGAATTAAAAAAGGACGTAAATAAAAAGGTGACTTACCATGATCCTTGTTACTTGGGAAGGAAACATAATATTTACGATCCGCCAAGAGATATTCTCAAAAGCATCCCAGGACTGGAACTCGTTGAAATGGATCGTAACAGGGAGATGACCTATTGCTGTGGAGGTGGAGGCACGGGTTTGTGGTATGAGCTTCCAAGGATTCATATGAACTATACACGAGTCGATCATGCTAAAGAGAAGGATGTTGATTATTTAGCTGTGGCCTGTCCTATATGTCTCCAGATGCTTGATGATGGCGTAAAATCCAGGGATTATGATATTGAGGTCAAAGATATTGCTCAAATTGTCTTAGAAGCACTCTAACTTTTTCGACTGAGAAGCTATTTAAGCGCCGCAACTACCTCTATTGAGGCTATATGATGATATAGGTAGCAAAGTAGCAAATAAAAAGCGTGTCCCTGAGATATCCCAGGTTTTGCAGAGATATATCATTCCGGAGGCATATAAAGAGGGACACGCTAATTTTTAAGATGAACGAGTGGGATGTGAATGCGTTGGAAGAGGCCATACAACTGAGAAAAAAATTTCTTAACTTCGTTTAACCTGGAAAATACAATTGGAGGGTAAGCAAATGGACGGCTTTTATAACAAAGTATTGCATATTAATCTGAGCAAAAGGTCTTTTGAGGAGGAATCCATTGGTGACGAAGTTTACCGAGAGTATTTGGGAGGTAAAGGTCTCGGTACTTATCTCTTACTGAACAATACCAAGGCAGGAGTCGATCCTTTATCCGAAGACAATGCACTTATTTTTGTCATAGGACCGATTACGGACACAGTAGTATGGGGGTCATCCAGGTTTGCAGTATTCACAAAATCGCCTTTAACTGGACTTTACACTGAATCTTATGCTGGAGGGGTAGCTGCTGAACCGATAAGTAGAACTGGTTATGATGCAATTATAATAAAGGGAGTCTCTAAAAACCCTGTTTATCTTGAGATTTCTGATACGGAGGTAAAGTTTCATGATGCGTCCCATATTTGGGGTAAGGATACTTATGAAACAGAGAATATTATAGGGAAAGAAATTGGGGTGAAGGATATAGGGACAGTTGTTATAGGGCCTGCAGGTGAAAATTTGGTAAGGTTTTCCCTGATGCAAAGCGATCGCTGGAGATCGATTAGTAGGACTGGAGCTGGAGCAGTAGCAGGCTCAAAAAAACTAAAAGGGATAGGGTTTTATGGGAATAAAAAGAAGAAAATAGCCAAGCCTGATTTGCTTAAGGAATTCCGTAATCAGATATCGGAGGCAAGTAAAACGGACAAGGGCGTAGCAGCCTACAGGGCTATGGGAACGCTTCAGATGGTGCCGTTAATGAACCAAGGCGGTGGATTTCCTACAAAATATTGGTCTCTGGGTACATATCCTAAGTGGCAAAACTTAACGAGAGAGGCATTAGGAGAAAATTGTAATGTAACACATAGGTCATGCCCAAGATGTTTTGTTGCATGTGAACAGGTAGGCGAGGTACGTGAAGGAAGACATAAGGGATTAACAATCAAGCCTGAATATGAAACAATTGATAGTTTTGGCGGTCTCTGTATGATAGATGATATTAGGGAAATCCTATACCTAAACGACATCTGTAACAGGTTAGGTATGGATACTATAACAGCAGGCAATCTTTCCGGATTCACCATAGAGGCCTCCCACAGAAAAGACATAGGCATGAAGATTGACTATGGTGATGTCGATGGCATTGCTGCCTTGCTAAGGAAGACGGCAAAAAAGGAAGGGATTGGGGCTGTTTTAGCTGAAGGCATAAAACACGCGAGCAAAGCGTGGGGGCTGGAAGATCTGGCGATCCATGTTAAGGGCTTAGAGCCCCCTGGCTATGACCCCAGGGCCTATAAGGGAATGGGCCTAGGGTATGCAATTGCAGATAGAGGAGCCTGTCACCTTCGAGCAACATTTTATAAGCCAGAGCTTGCAGGAATGATAGCTCCAGATGCGGTGGAAGGAAAGGCAGAGATGTTTATCTGGTGGGAAGACAAGATGTCATTTATGGATTCGTTGATAGCCTGCAGGTTTTATAGAGACCTCTATACGTGGGAAGGCATGTCAACGATAGTAGAAGCCATCACAGGAATGAAGTTAGATGAGAAGAGGATAAGAGAAATCGCTTCGAATATAACCAACAAGGCCAGGGATTTTAACCTGCGTGAAGGGATGAAGAGGGAAGACGAGAGGTTGCCAAAGAGAATATTGGAAGAGCCACTTGAAGACAGTGGCAAGACACTTTCTGGTCTAGACTTTGAAAAAATGCTTTCTGAGTATTATGAGCTAAAAGCGTGGAATGAACCGCCGTCCGCAGACACTTAGCTAAGCATGGGATATAATGCCGCACTATAAGAAATGGCCAATTTTGTAGAAGCTATTGATGCGGGTGAAATTATTATTAATTGAGATACTACAACAAGTAAAGCGCTCATTCACGTTCCAGCCTTTCATAGAATTTTTCTCTCTGGCGTAAAAAAGGCGCATATCGATGCTGCTACCATCGTTAAGGCCATAAATAGCCATGCTATATTATATGCTGCGTAAGGATATGCCCCTGCAACCTCTCCATATGAGCCGATAATAGCGGATACTACATGCATCATTATTGCTCCACCAATAAAAAAGAATATGTTTAGACATGCACTTGCAGTACCCGCCATTTCCCTCGGGTATAACTCTGCTACTTGCACAAAGCTGACAGCAACATTACCACCAAAGAAACCGAAGAGGAAATTTAATACTACGTATAGTCCATAATTAGAGGAGCCTATCGCATTCCATAATCCAGACAAAACGGCAGTCATTCCAACAGTGCCAATTATCAGGACCTTTTTTCTCGATCTTAGTACTTTATCTGCTATCCATCCCCAAAAAGGGAAACCAACTACACTACCTACCCCCATCATCGAGAGTAAAAAACCATAATATTCTCTCTTCCATCCAATAATGTCTTCAAAGTATGGTCCGCCCCAAAGCCCTTGGTACGTCATCATGACCCCATAAACCATAAAGCCCCAAGCAGCCATGAACGCAAAACGCTTCCCTCTGAACACCTTACTAATTGCCTGTGTAAATCTAATCTTTACAAGTGGAGGCTCCTCTGTAAAAACTTTCCCTTCATATTCTTCAATCTCTCTGAAATTTGGCAATCCCTTATCGCCTGGCTGATTTCTTACAATGGCGTAAGCTAAGATACACATAGCCGCTGTTATGCCCGATAGAATGTAAAATACATTATGCCACCCTATTAATTTATTAGCGACCGCAAGGGGGCCGGCTGCACTCAGAGCGCCTATATTCCCAATAGCGATAAGCAGACCATTCGTAGTGCCCCGCTCACCAACCCTGAACCAGTTAAATACAGCCCTTAGAACTGATATATACACAAAGCCGAAGCCAAACCCGATAAGAAGCCTGCCGAAGATAACCATACTCAAAGAGGTCCCGATACCGGTGAATAAGGTCCCTAAACCTGCAATAGCCACGAATAATGTAATGGTTTTTCTTATTCCCCAAACATCGGACAACATACCGGCTGGGATTTGAGCAACCGCATATGGATAGAAATATGCACCCCCCAGCAGACCTATTTCTGTGGCACCGATTCCAAAGGTATCCATTAATTCTTTTGCCATAACTCCAGGGGAAACTCTATGAAACATCCCGAGGAAATACATCATTGCCAAAATTACCGATATAACCCTTCTGTAGCGTAATACCTTTTTTATCTCTTCATGACTTATTTTTTGAGCCATTCTCTCCTTCCGCCTGAGATAATATCGCCAGCACTACTTTTTTAATGATCATCTTTTCCCTGCATAAAACGCGGGTAGCATATAACAAACATTTTCCTAATAAAATGGAAAAACCTAATCTTGGGAATATAACAAAAAAGGCGAATGGGATTTCAGATAGCTTGCGGCTATCACCCTTGTGAACAGCTATAACATCCATGTGGTTAATATCTCGATCAAACCCTCTCTCTACCCTAGGCAAGCAATAGCCAAATATATCCTAGTACCCTTTCGGGTTTCGGCATTCGGCATGTCATATATGTTAGTCTTGAAAAGGCTATCTAAATCAAGTTAACGATCTGGCTCTATTACCACGGTTTGCTCTTAAATCTCCTCGGAAAGAGTTTTTCCCGTACATATCCGCTGGGTAAAAATATCAACCTTTCTGTCATATGCTCTATGGTCTCCACAGGTACATAAATTGCACTCCGGATATAGTGGCAAGGCCATCTCCATTGATCGCTACAAGATTGATTTCCGTATGGGAAGCGCCAGGCGGTCCAGAGTAGATGGTTCCCTTATAACTGCCAGGTCGATTATAGGTAACAACCTTAGCTTCTTTAAGCTTAAGAGACTTTTTCATTTCCTCCACCACATCGTCTAAATAACCAACCCTGTCAATAAGCTTCACCTCCAATGCCTGATCTGCGGTAAAGATTCTACCATCTGCAAGTCTTTCTATCTCCTCTTTGCTTAATAAAGGCTGACGCCCAGCAAGTACTACCTTTATAAACCTCTTGTGTAATGTGTTGATTATCGTCTGGATGATATCTTTTTCTTCAGGGGTACTTGGCCTAAATGGAGACCATATATCTTTTTTCTCACCTGATTTTATTGTTTCCTCCTGAATCCCTATCTTTGAAAGTAATTTTTCTACATTAAATTTCATAGCAATTACCCCAATGCTACCGGTAACAGAGGTAGGATGTGCTATAATCTCATCAGCAGCTGAGGCAACATAATACCCACCGGATGTAGCTGTACCAGTCAAACATGCAACAATCCTAACACCTGCCTGCTTCTTGTATTGCATCAATTCATGATAGATAATGTCAGTCGCAGTAACAGAGCCACCAGGAGAATTGATCTTAATGATCATGCCAGCTATAGAGCTATCTCCTTCGGCTTTCTGTAGCTCCTCCTTAATCCGAGCCACCAAGGAAATCTTTTGTGAAAATCCTAAGCCTTTTGACTCTTTCTTCTCTGAGATGATGCCTGAAATATCCAGAAGCAGAATCTTTGCCTGCCCTTTTCCTTCCAGCACCTTCTCTTCCAAAGGCTGCATAGAGGGAAATAAAGGAATCTGAACAACAGCACACCCTGTAAGGATAATAAATATTAGACAAATGGACCAATTTAGATTTCTCATGATAGTCAAGTCCTCCTCTTCGCCTATACAATACAAAACCAAAAGGGATAATTTTGCAAATTATTATGAAAGATATGATGTTGCATGCTCAATTTAGGTATTAATTAGTAATCAGTAACCAGTATCAAGTATCCACAAGCATGCAAATTATGTCCATTACATTCGTGCGAGTGGGACCTGTTTTTAGCAAATCCCCTAAGGATTCAAAGAAAGTGTATGAATCGTTAGCTAAAAGAAAGCCACGGGGATACAAATTCGTTTGCCGAGCCCTCTTGCATGTAGTGCCATTTACGATGGCACCTGCTGCATCTGTAGGACCATCGGTTCCATCTGTTCCGGCACTGAGCAGAGAAATCCCCTTCCAGCCATCTATGGCAATGGCACATGCCAGGGCCAACTCCTGACTCCTGCCTCCTTTACCCCTGCCTTGAATTGTTACTGTTGTTTCTCCTCCAGCTATTATGCAGGCAGGAGGTGATATCGGGAGATTGGCCTGTGAAATTTCTTTTCCTATAGCAGCAAAGACCTGAGCAACTTCTCGTGCTTCTCCCTCAATTTGAGATGACAAAATTATAGTATTGTATCCCAAGGAAATTGCCCGCTCTTTAGCAGCTAAAAGGGATTCTCTATTGTTTCCCACAATAAGGTTTTGAACCTTTGAAAATACTGGATCTCCAGCTTTCGGCGTTTCAGGTAAACTACCTGCTGCGCCTTTTTTAAAATAGTCCGCCACACTTTTAGGCAATCTATCACTGAGCTCATACCTGTCAATTATTTTAATACAATCGCTATAGGTGCTTTCATCTGGAACTGTAGGACCAGAAGCGATAACATCCAATCTATCGCCAATAACATCCGACAAAAGTAAAGAGACTACGGTAGCTGGATAGGCTTCTTTTGCAAGCCATCCGCCTTTGCTGCGCGAGAGGTGCTTTCTGATTGAATTGATTTCGTTGATAGTTGCGCCACATTCAAGAAGAAGACGAGTGGTTTCTTGCTTTTGATCGAGGGTAAGGGGAGGAAAAGGAGCTGGCAGAAGTGCACTTCCGCCGCCAGAAAAAGCGCAAATAATCAGATCCTCCTCTGTACATTCCTGGGCCTGCTTTAAAAGTTCTTCAGCGGCCTCGAGACCTGCTTTATCTGGAATAGGGTGACCTGCCTCCATAATATCCGTTTTTTTTAAAGGCAGGCCATGTCCATATTTCACAACAATCCATCCATTATTCAAATAGGGTCCAAGAATATCTTCTACAGCTTTTGCCATAGGGGCTGTACCCTTTCCTGCTCCGATCAGAAAGATCCTTTTGTAACTATCGAGAATATAAGAGCAGTCTCCTACAAACAACTGGTTTCCTTGACGTCGGACATATTTTTGAACTGCTCTTTCAGGATCTACAGCCTTGACTCCAGCCTTAAATATATCTTCTAATGCCTTCTCCTGGCCCTGCATTACAGTATCCCTCCATTCATCACTTCACCTCCCCTGCTCTTCTCAAGCAAGCTTCCTTGGCTGTCCAGTATTGTCCAAAACACTCTGCCACAGAAGACCTGATGTGTCTATCTGCTTCCGCCCCTTGACAGATATCTGCATTGGTATATGGACAAAATGACCATTCCAAATCCCCACAACCATACCAGTTCTTCCTGACATTGCCGCATGTACTGCGTTCTCAGAGAGCTGGAAGCAAAGCACTGAATCATCCGGGGTTGCCGGTGCACTGCGTATTGTGTATGATGGATCTATGTATTTTACCGATACAGGAATTGCTCGATTCTTAAAATACTCCATAATTACGGTCTTTAAAAAAGGTCCAATATCACCAAGTTTTTTGTTTCCAGATGCATCGGTACCTTCTTGAGCTACATACTCCTGCCCAGCGCCCTCTGCAACAACAATCACTGCATGCATTTTTCTGCTCATCCGCTCTTCAAGATAGGCGCAAACCTTTTCCAGGGAAAAACGCATCTCCGGTATGAGGACGAGGTTTACATCACTTGAGGCAAGGGTAGCATATACAGCGATAAAGCCTGATTCCCGTCCCATAAGTTTGACTATTCCTATTCCGTTCTTTACCCCCTTTGCCTCCATGTGGGCACCATTTATGGGTGCCTGGCTCATAGCAACAGCGGTTTCAAAGCCAAATGTTCTTTCTGTGAAGGAGATATCGTTATCGATGGTCTTGGGAATGCCAATAACAGAAATAGCAAGGCCTCTTTTTTCTATTTCCCTGCTTATTGCCAATGCACCCCTCTGAGTTCCATCGCCACCTATGGTAAAGAGCATATTTATTTTTCTTTCCAACAGGAAATCTACCATTAAGGCTGGGTTCTGTGGCCCTCTCGATGTGCCCAGGATAGTGCCCCCATCTTTATGAATGTCTTCAACCAGCTCTGGCGTAAGGACCACAGGTGTATGATTGAATGAGGCTATTATCCCCTCGAATCCATATCGTAACCCAACTATCTCCCTAACCCCGTAACGATACAACAAGACCATCACAATAGCCCTGATAACATCGTTCAGACCAGGGCAAAGCCCACCACATGTGACTAAAGCAGCCCTGGTCATTTCTGGATTGAAAAAAATCTTCTCTCTCGGGCCCGCCTTTTCAAGAAAGTATGGTTTCAATTGACCTTTTTGAAGGCCTGAAAGTGTTGCATCTATGAGAACGCCTTGGCTATCATCAATAAAGACTCCTGAATCCAGAGTAGAATTAAAGGTACATTTACCAATTCTCTCGATAGTAAATTCTTCTGTCATATTCTCACCATCTTGCCCAACAAAGGATAATACCCAGCATAATGTAGAATTTTTACATTTTACAAACTTAGACACAATTAAAAATAATAATAAATGTAATAATAAAAAACTGATCTGACTGAGGACATTTAGGTTGACCCTATCTTCATACAAGATCATCCATTAAAAAAGCCCTCATTAGGCACGTACTCCCAATGAGGGCTTTAGGCATTGTATCAATGCAAATTTACTTCACAGCATCCTTTAATGCTTTCCCTGGTACGAATTTGGCTACTTTCTTTGCACTGATTTTGATCTCTGCCCCAGTCTGTGGATTCCTTCCCGTTCTGGCCTTCCTTTGTCCCACCTTAAAGGTCCCAAAACCAATGAGTGTAACCGGATCCTTCTTTTTTAATGCCTTGGTAATGGTTGAAAAAATACAATCCACTGCTGCCTGGGCCTCCTTTTTGGTACTGACTACCTTTGCTACCTCTTTGACTAAATCTCCCTTGTTCATACTCTTTCCCCCTTTCCCCTAAATAGTAATGTGGTTGATTAATACTACTCTACCTAATATGATTAGTTAGATATTTCAACCTAAAAATCATCCAAAAAGCCTTTTTTAATACTTATTTTTCATTTTGATGGCTTGTTATGTGTTTGAACTGTGAAATTTCCATTAATTTCACTTGGGGCAAGCTATTCTACTGGAAAATACCCTATAAAGATCTGGTACTATTTTCGAGAGCTTTGCATAAACCATATTTTCTTAACAAGGGTAGGCTTTTCTTCAGTTTCCCAATCCAAGGATCAGGATAGATTACTATACAACGTATGTACACGCTTTAGCCTTTATTTTAGCAAGTTCCATGTGCTTAAATCCCAGTGAAATAGGGAAGATTTCATGAGGATGGCCTGCCAGGCAGAATAACCATATAGCGAGTCAGAAGGAGGCTATACGTGGCCGAGGTTGAAAATTATTTTCCCATATTCATCCCTTATCAACCTTCAGCTTTTTAGAAAACGTCTTACTTCTAACGGGGTTCAATTTTATCCCCAGAAACCGGTCTAAGGTAGGCACTCCAGTAGCTCATTCCCACAAATACCGCACCGCCAATGACGTTGCCAATCGTCACCGGCACCATGTTTTTCCATAAGAAACTGATCCAATTGAGGGATGCTGGATCAAAGGCCACTGGAGCAGCAATTCCCGCCCAACTGTGCACGAATATTCCAGCGGGAATAAAGTACATGTTGGCGACGACGTGCTCAAAGCCGATGGCAACGAATGCCATGATAGGGGAGTAGGTGGCAAATATCTTGGAATTTGAAACTAATTCTGTTCTTTCTATAAGTCGCCATTTTCTTAAAAAAGCCCTATCTCCGTGTTAGTGCATTCTCAACACATTTTAAAAGATCGTCAGGAGGAACAGGTTTCTGAAGTAGAAAATCGCAGGCTAGTGATTCATCCTGAGGATAGGAATCCCAGGGTCCCTTAAGATCAACTGAGGTAATCATGATCCTTGGCTTATCTTTGGCCTCCTCATCCTCATGTAAGGCCTTGATGACATCTGATCCCTCGCTATATGTCTCCATCATCAAATCTATAATATAAAGGTCAGGTTTATCTGACTTGGATTTTTCAAGACCCTCTTTTCCACTGAACGCCTTCAGTACCTCGTATCCGGCAGATTTCAAAACAATGCCTGTAGTCTGGACAAAGTCGGGATCATCGTCAATGATTAGTATCTTTTTCCCCTTCTCATTCATAATTGTTCCCTATTGTATTGACTTAAAAATAAAATCTCCCTTTAAAAAAATTGTTCGGCTATTTAATATTTTAATTATATGTAAATCATGACAAATACTACAACTTATTTAATTCTTGGATGACTTCTATAGCCCCAAGGCCGACTGGGCAGGTATCAGAGCATCTACCACAGCCAACGCATCCGGACTCACCAAAGTTAATGATATCAAATTTAAGCTTATGCTCATGCCTCCTGGCTAATCTCGATCCTTGAGTTGGTCTTGGGTTATGCCCGCTTGTTTCCCTTGTAAAACCAGCATGTAGACATGCATCCCAACTGCGGCACCTTATGTATCCACCCTGAGAAGGTAGATCATATACATTGAAGCAGGTGCATGTTGGGCAGACATAAACGCACCCACCGCAGTTAATGCATCTATCTGCCAATCTCTCCCAGAAGTCCTCATCAGCCTTTTCCTCTTTTAGTATCTCAATGGCATTTTTGAACCCGGGTTTATTGTCTTGTGAATGTAGGGCCTTGCTCTTTATTTTCTCCAGCTTTTTTCTATCCTCTTCAGCGCCTTGTTCAAAATATTTGTTTGCAAGAATTTCTTCTCCATGCTCACTGCCGGCAATAGCTATATAATAATCACCGGTATCAAACAATTGAACATCATATCCTGTTTCCAGATATGGCATTCCTCCTGCGTCGATGCAGAAACATGTATCGCTTGGCGGTTCATTGCAGGCAATAACAACAGTGGACACCTCCTTCCTTCTTGATAGGTAATGTGGGTCAATAATATCATCCCGCTCCATGAATCTATCTGTAAGTTGAATTGCCTTCATTTCACAGGGTCTTATCCCAAAGAGTAACTTCTTTGAAGAGTCAATAATTTTCGAAATATTCTTTTCTCTGAAAGATATGATTTCTTCTGTTTGTGGGAATAAAACGACTTTTGCAGAGATCGTTGTTTTGCCTATATCTCCAGTATACACGCCATCTTCCAGAGGCATAAACATAAGATCTCTGTCCTCCGCTCTCTGAGGGCAAAATACCTTCTCTATCTTGTTCCTTTCTCTGAGAAAGGGCAAAACATTATCTTTTTTTAATCTTCTCACTAGATCCTCCTGATGCTGACAGCACAACTGAATTCCGGTATCTTGGCAACGGGGTCAATAGCGCAAATGGTCAACTCATTAATATTCTTCTCACTGTAGTGAAAGGTACTGAAAACCATAGATTCTGGAATATGCTGTTTTATCTGCACCGGCAGATGGAGTTCGCCCCGTCTGGACTCCACAGACACTATGCTTCCGTCTGTTACCCTCAACCGTCGGGCATCTTTTGAGTTCATCTCTAAAACAGCCTTGGGTGCCTCTCTTTCAAGTATGGAGATCTTCCTGGTCATGGTCCCTGTGTGAAACTGAAAGCCTACCCTCCCGGTTATGAGCGTGAATGGATATTCTTCATCCGGGACCTCTGCTGGTGGAATATATTCCCTGGCATCAAAGGCACCTAATCCTCGAGCAAATTGGTCTTTATGTAAAAACAGTGTCCCAGGATGGTCCTCATTGGGACAGGGCCAGGATAAACCCCAGGAACCCTTGAGGCGACTATACGTAATCCCTGCATAAGAGGGTGTGACCCTGTTTATCTCATCCAAAATTTCAATTGGGCTATCGTAATTCATGGGATAGCCAACCCTGGACGATATTTCACAAATGATCTTCCAGTCTGGTAACGTCCCCCCAAGAGGTGTTATTGCCTGCCTGGAAAGCTGAACACGTCTCTCTGTGTTTGTAAATGTTCCCATTTTTTCCGCAAAGCTTGCAGCGGGTAAAACCACATGGGCAAGCCTGGCTGTTTCTGTTAAAAAGATATCCTGGACTACAAGGAAATCCAGCTTCCTCAATGCCCTGGAAACATGTCGCGCATCAGGGTCACTTATAATGGGATTTTCTCCCATGACATAAAGGGCCTTAATATCTCCTCTTTCAGCCGCATCTATCATCTCTGTAAGAGTCAATCCGGCTTTGTCATTAAGGTCATTCACACCCCATTCTTTCTCAAATACTTCTCGGATCTTTGGATCTGTCACAGATTGGTAGCCTGAATATACATTTGGCAAGGCCCCCATATCACATGCCCCTTGTACATTATTCTGTCCCCTAAGAGGATTTACTCCGGTAGAAGGGTATCCCACATGGCCAGTAAGCATGGCCAGATTGGCGCATGATTTTACATTGTCAGTTCCGGCAACATGCTGAGTTATTCCCATAGCATATATGATCATTGATCTTTTAGCTTTGGCATAGATTTCAGACGCCTTTCTTAGAGAATCTTTATCAACACCGGTTATTTCAGCTACTCTATCCGGCGTATATGTGGCAACAACAGCCTTAAGCGGTTCATAGTTTTCTGTTCTGTCTTTGATAAATTCTTTGGCCTCCCATCCTTCTTCTAAGATAATATGCATTAAACCATTTAATAAGGCTACATCACTTCCCATTTTGTGCCTTAAATGGAGAGCGGCAAATTTCGCCAGTTTTATTTCTCGGGGATCAGCAACGATAAGTTTGGCGGCCTTTTGCCTGACAGCCTGAATGATCCTGGATGCAATCATTGGGTGCTGTTCTGTTGTATTAGAACCAATGACGAAAAAGACCTCAGCATCCTCAAATTCCTGGATCGAATTCGTCATAGCGCCGCTCCCAAAAGTGGCAGCCAGCCCGGCCACCGTTGAAGCGTGTCAGAGACGGGCACAGTGGTCAATGTTATTGGTCTTGAAGGCTGCCCGTGCCATCTTCATAAAAATATAATTCTCTTCATTTGTTAGCTTTGCTGATGATAAAAATGCCAGGGCACCGCTCCCATATTCTTTTTTTATGCTGATCAACTTGTTTGCGACCAGATCAAACGACTCACCCCACGTGGCGTCTCTGACAATACCACCGTGTCGGATCATCGGTGATGTTATCCTTTCCGGATGATTTATAAACTCATGAGCTCTCCACCCTTTGACACAAAGGGATCCCTGACTTACCGGATGCCCACGGCTTGGTATGACACCAACGGCTCTCCCATCCTTTTCTTCAAGATAGAAACTGCA
>Ga0209986_10001979_pt1 | contig 19196 bp, 10 predicted proteins | sample BlataG_FD_183168 | JGI IMG/M metagenome (GOLD analysis project Ga0209986, IMG submission 183168) | Deep subsurface microbial communities from Black Sea to uncover new lineages of life (NeLLi) - Black_00105 metaG (SPAdes) (version 2) | ecosystem: Environmental > Aquatic > Marine > Oceanic >... | reverse complement strand
TCAGTGTTCAGATAGTCGAAGCACTGGTTAAAGGCAACACGTATTACCGCGTCTGGGTCGGTGAATTCTCCACCATTGAACAAGCCAAGACATTTTCTCGTGAACTCGAGTCTTTGGGAATAAAAGGGAATGTCGTTAAAGGATACTGACCCGATTGCATCGGGAAGCTACAAATCCCAAAAACCAAATTTCAAACGATAAAAGAAGGAAATTATTTTCTATAAATGAAACTCGTTGTCTGATAAAAATTCATGCAATTAACTCCCCTTCTTGAACAGTATCAAAGGATTAAGAACAAATACAAAGATGCTTTGCTCCTTTTTAGAGTGGGTGATTTCTATGAATTCTATTATGATGACGCAAAGCTCGCGAGTTCGTGTCTCGGCATCACGCTTACGTCAAAGACCATACAAAAAGGCATCAAAGTCCCTCTCGCTGGCGTACCGATCAAAGCCGGTGAAAGCTACATAGCTAAATTAGTCAAGCATGGGCTGAAAGTCGCTATCTGTGAGCAGCTTGAGCCAGCTGGCAAAGATAAGAAATTGGTCGCACGCGATGTCGTTGAGGTAATTACCCCAGGAACAATTTTGAGAACTTCACTATTGGACGAGAAGAAGCCTTTATTCATAGCTGCTTGCCTGCCTGATGAAGAACATACTGGGGTGGCGTTTTGTGATATCACCAGCGGTGAATTTTCTTGCGGTGAGGTTAGTACACAAGAGGTCGAAGAAATACTATTGAGAAAAGAGGTAAGAGAAGTTATTGTTCCTGATGGTATTGAAGTAAAGTCAGAGCTTCCCTTAACCCATCTGGATGGCTACCATTTTATTCAAGAAATCGCCCACAAAAAGTTGACCGACCATTTCAGAATTGTGGCGCTTGATGGGTTTGGCATTGAAGAGTTAAAACTCGCCATTGGCGCGGCTGGTGCTTTACTCTACTATCTTGTAGAAAACCAGAAGACAGCATTGTCACATATAAGCAAGATCACGCTGTTTGAGGCAAAGAATGCAATGTACCTTGATTCATCGACACGTAAAAATCTTGAGATTTTTGAAAATATCCAGGGTGGTGAAGCGAGAAGTTTACTCTGGGTGATGGACAGTTGTCTGACGCCATTTGGCAAACGACGGCTACGTAGAGAGTTACAAGAACCTCTAATCGATACTGAGCAAATCGAAGAAAGATTCGACGGTGTTGAGGAGCTGAAAAGCAAGGAATTCCTAAGGCAGGAATTGCTGGGTATTATGAAATCTATCCGCGATGTCGAACGCATTACTGCCCGGCTTGCTTGCAAGAGGATTATGCCCCGGGAAATGGTTGCCCTCAAAGAATCGCTTGAGCTGTATCCAAAAATTAAACAGATGATTGAAAGCTGTGACAGCAATATCATCGATAATATACGCAAGAACATTAGCACATTTGAGGACGAAGTGTCGATGATAGGTAGTGCCTTGGTCGAGAGTCCGCCTTCTGTCGTGGATGAAGGAGGGATTATCCGGGAAGGGTATTCAGAAAAGTTGGATGAATTACGGGGTATTGCTCGGGGCGGCAAAGATTGGCTTCTTGGTTTTGAACGTACTGAAAAAGAGAGGACCGGTATTTCTTCTTTGAAGGTAGCTTATAACTCTGTATTTGGATATTATATTGAAATAACCAAAGCTAACCTTAAAAGTGTACCAGACAATTATATCAGGAAGCAGACCCTGGCGAATGCAGAGAGGTTTTACACAACTGAATTAAAGGAGTTTGAGCAGAAGATTCTCAGTGCTGAGGATAAAATTAAAGTGCTTGAATACGAGTTATATGTTGCACTCAGGGAAGACATTGCCAAGAGTACCGAGACAATACTAACTGCCACCAAAGCACTTGCCATGCTCGATGTACTTCAAAGTTTCGCTCAGAACGCGGCATTGAATAATTATTCGCGACCGAAAATAAACACGAATAATAAGGTGAATATCACCGAGGGTCGACATCCAGTCGTTGAAAAAATCCTGGAAAAAGGTTCTTATATACCTAATGATGTTATACTTGATAGAAATTCCAACCAGATACTCATAATAACCGGTCCTAATATGGCGGGCAAATCGACGTATCTACGACAGGTTGCCTTGATAACAATAATGGCACAGGTGGGTAGTTTTGTGCCGGCAAAAGAGGCGAAGATCGGCATTGTCGACAAGATATTTACGCGCATTGGCGCGAGTGATGACATTTCGCGGGGTGTAAGCACGTTTCTTGCGGAAATGATGGAGACCGCAAACATATTGAACAATGTATCCGAGAGTAGTCTTGTTATCCTCGATGAAGTAGGTAGAGGAACATCGACCTATGATGGGCTTTCCCTTGCCTGGGCAATAGTCGAGTATCTGCACAGCACTAAAAAACCGAGGACACTCTTTGCCACCCATTTTCATGAGCTAACCCGGGTCGAGGATTTTCTCAAAGGCGTCAAGAATTTCAATTTCCTCGTAAAAGAATGGGGAGATGAAATCATTTTTTTGCGCAAGCTCGGTGCTGGACCAAGTGATCAATCGTACGGCATTCAGGTAGCAAGGTTAGCCGGGTTGCCGGATTCAGTAATTCAAAGGGCAAAAAAGGTATTGAGAGATTTCCAGGAGGGTGAGGTGTTCAGCGTCAGAAGGCTAAAAAAGGCTAAGTTGACCCAACAGGATCTTTTCGTTGACAAATAACAACAGGTTGACCGAGAATAAGGAGTAGGGCCTGTCTGCGTCTACCTGTGCCGTTGGCACGCCTGCCTGTCGCGTTGGCGACGCAGACAGGGCAGACAGGTGCGAACGCACAGGCAGGCGTTTACGCCCGTAAAAATATCAGCCTGGCGAGACCTCAGTGTTTTTGCCCCCTTGACACTTAAGTACTTTCGGATATAATAAACGGTTAGAAAATTCAGGTGTCTAAAACATAGAAACATTTCCCCTCCCGGTCGCGACCTGCGGGTCGCGGCCGAGAGGGATTTGCTTGCTTACTGCTTAGTGTCTAGTGAAGGAAGCCGGACTTTATCCAGCGCCGAGTTTTTTTACTTTCTTGAGCCTTTTCTTTATCGCGTTCCTTGTATCAATGACCAATTTAGAGTTCTTGATAATAAAGTCATAGTCATAAACAGAGTGGTTTGCCAGGATTATAAGCGCATCGTATTTTTTTAACTCGGTTTTGGTCAGCTTGACTGACTTTACAACTTTTCTGTCGATGCGGAATTGCGGAACATGAGGGTCGTGATATTTGATTACTCCAACCTTTGGTTTTATGATCTGATATACTTTTATCGCTGGTGAAGCCCGCAAGTCAGAAATATCTTTCTTAAATGACATCCCAAGCAATAGGATTTTGGCTTTGCTTGGACATACGCCTGATTTACTCAATTCATTTATCGTTTTATTGACGACGAAATAGGGCATTTCTTCATTAATACGTGCAGAGAGCTCAATGAATACGGTGTGAAAATCATATTCCCTTGCTTTCCATGATAAATAGTACGGGTCAATCGGTATGCAGTGCCCGCCCACACCAGGTCCCGGATAAAATGCCATATAGCCAAATGGTTTGCTCTTTGCTGCTTCAATAACTTCCCACATGTCAATACCACCCATTCTTTCGCAGAGTTGGGCAAATTCATTGACTAATGCAATATTTACATTTCTAAAAGTGTTCTCAAGAAGTTTTGTCATCTCAGCGCAGCGCGGCGATGAGACCGCGTGTACTTCACTAACGTATTTACTATAGAACAAGGCTGCCATTTCAGTACATTTCTTGGTAACTCCACCAATGACCGTGGGTGTATTCTCAACCCCGAATCTTCTATTGCCGGGGTCGATTCTTTCCGGACAAAAAGCAAGGTAGAAATCCTTGCCTACCTTGAGACCAGACTCACATAAAATTGGCAGAACAACCTTTTCTGTGGTTTCTGGATATGTTGTGCTTTTGAGAATGACCATTTGTCCTTTTCGCATGTTTCTCTTTATTTCTTCTGCACTGCTAATAACTGGTTGAAGATCCGGCTCCTTGTTTTCATTGACCGGCGTTGGAACGCAAATAAGGATTATGTCACATAGTCTCAATTGTTTAAAATTAGTCGTCGCCGTTATTTTTTTCTTTTTGGTTAATTTTTTTAGATCTACTGATGTAACATCACTTATCACTGACAAACCCCTGTTTACTTGCTTCACTCTTGTCTTGTTGATATCAAAGCCAATGACTTTTGCGCCTTTGTTTGCTATCTCTACAGCAAGGGGTAGACCGACATAGCCGAGTCCTATTATGCCGACTTTCATCTTGTTTTTCTTTATCGAATCTTTCATTAAAACTCTCTCCTTGTTCACCCCGTTGGATTACCTCACCCTTCAAGGCGGGGTTTCCTACGGGGTGATAGTATTATACTTTTTTTTGAGAAATTATCAAGAGGCGGTGTGTAGTCGCACGATTTATCGTGCATAATATAGGAGTTCATTAGCTTGCTAATGTGTTGTCGTATGCGCCATAAATGTCGCAACTACGCTTCTCTACTGAAAATTGAACAGTTACTGTTTTTCTTTCTATGAAGTTGACAAGACGCAAAATCTGTTTACAATAAGTTGTGGAACAATCAATTGTTAATAATTTCTTAAAAGAGATTGCAGTATCATTTAGAACCGCAAAATCTTATCCGCCAGGTCATCCGGTTATGGATAAGGTAATCGATAAACTAAAAGAACAGCTCACGATCATTTATGGTCAAATCAGCGAATTCTCAATGTTCTTTTTGGAACAGACAATAATCTTTCAGGATATGAAAATCGATGTCCTGAAGAATCCGGCGATCCTTGCAATGCTTGAAGCATTGCGAAAAATCGAAATAGACAGTTTGTCTTTTGAATCAGGGGTTACGTCCCAAGATTTGAAGAACCTCTTAGATGTCATGATAACACCTAAGATGAAGGTTAAACAATATGGTGATGCAGCAACCATGTTAGATACAAAGGGTAGCCGTAGAATAAAGATTAATGCAGTGAAATTCGGTGTTCAGACCAGCGGTACGGTGCAGGTTGCTGGTGCTGATAAGAAATCAGCAAGAACAAAAGAGGACATTTTAAGTGCCCTTCAAAATCTAAAGACCTTTGTTGAAAAGGGATTGTCGGTATCAGAAACACAAACAAGATTGGATAAAGTAGTTGACGGTATTGAAACCACACCTGAAGAATCCCGGCAGGCATATAGTAAGAACATAGCTGAAATCCTCCAACTTATGCCTCCCCAGCAGCGGCTGAAGCTCTTCCAGAATATGGATATGCAGCCACTTTTACTAAATATTCTCTCCGGAGCAAATAGTGATTTCTTGGTTGAGGTGATAACTGATTGGGTTGAACGCAACAAAGAAGCGAATATACACAAACTACTGCGCACGATGGATGAAGATAAACTCGCCAGGATGGTGCCCGTCTTAAAAGATACTATGCCGAAGATTTTTGAACAGCTTGCACACGCCGGTGTGAAGTTGTTATTGAGTGACAAACTCGCCTCGGTCGTGACCGAGGACGACCTGCGTATGACGGTGGAACCTTATTTCGCGATGCTGGATTCGGAAAATGTTGCAACACGAGAGACAGCGTTGAGGTCCTTAGCGGTATTAGGAAATAGATTTATTGGACAAGGTAGTTATGATATCGGGAAAACCATTGTCTTAAGAGTTTCTGCAGGGCTCGAACAGGAACCGGTAATAGAATCTATTGAGCGGGTTTTTGATGACGTGGGTTTATTGTATCAAGTATGCAGAGAGCATCACCAGAAGGATTTTTGCACCAAAATCCTCGAACCACTTAACACGATTTTATCAAGAGAAGAGATATCTCCTGCATTCAAGATGAAAATGATTCATTTCTTAGGCGAAACCGGTCACCCGCTTGGTTTGTCGCTACTTTTTTCCATGGTATGGGAGAGTGGTATCTATCCTGAGGTGCGAACAGCGATCGTGAAATTCGGTGCGGCTGCAGTAAACCAGGCGATTGTGACCCTACGGGATGTCGAAGATTATAATATACGCATGAGACTCGTTGATATCATGAAAAATGTCGGCGAGAAGAGCATCACAATCCTGCTCAAGAATTTAGGTGCTCGCGAGTGGTATTTGCGGAGAAATATCCTTACTATTCTCAGTGAGATCGGGACCCCATCAATCACTGAGCAACTCGAACCCCTTCTGGAGGACGAGGACTACCGCGTCCGCCTTGAGTTAGTGAAAACCTTTACGCGTCTTGAGTATACTGAGGGGTTGCTCAAAGCCTTACATGATATGTCAGTCGAAGTTCAGGCTGAGGCTCTGAGAGGTTTGAAAAAGAAGTTGACCTCTGAGGAGTTTGTTAAACTACTCCCGCGTTTTAAAGACACTGGCGATGAGGTTTATATTGAAGTTCTGAAGATCATCGAAGATAAAACATTATTTGAAGCTGGTCCATGGATCAAGGATATATTGTTATTATTACAGAAGCGAAGTGATTCAGTGGCGCGCAGTTTGAAAGAACTCGGTATTGCAACCCTGATGAAAATGCGATCTCAGGATCTAAAACCAACGCTCCAGGAACTGGCGCATGCGGAAGACAAATATTTGAGGAAGCTCGCCTTAAAAGCTTTGGAAAAAATCGCGTGATGAACGTAAAATGATAGCCGTTATATGAAGTTGCAGGGATAAATCGTGTTGTCCTCGATATAACTTCAAAGCCACCAGTAACTATAGAATGAGAATAAAAATATTCTATCTCAGCGCAATTGTCTATGCAGTTATTAGCAGCATTGGTGTGCTGAGACTGCAGTTGCCAGGGTATTTGCTTTACGTATTGCCGGTCGCGATCGCACTTTTCTATTTATTCTATGCGTGTCAGAAGAAAGTTGAGCTAGTCCACACTACGATCGGCGCGATCCTTGTAAATCTCTCGGTTCAGCTGACCGGTGGCTTAAATTCGCCGCTTTTTATGGTCTATGCGATCATCCTTCCGATAATAGGGTATAAAGAAAAATACTCTAATTACTGGATAATCGCTTTATGTTTGTTTGCCGGTGAAACACTTGCTTCAGTCTTTAGTCATGAGATAATGATCTTGCGTCTTGTATTGTTTGCGATGGTAATCATCATTATCGGTGTGTTAATAAAGAAATATTCTGATAATGAAGCGTTCTTGAAAAAATCCTTAGTAAAATATGAGGCACGTGATGAATTCTTTCGACCGGCTGACTTTGAATCCCGAGAAATATTGACTTCACTTGGGGATATTGACCGACACAGTGGTGTTGAAAGACCGCTCCTTTACTATGTTAAGCTTATACATAACTTCTTTGATGCTAATACAACGGCTTTTTTCTCATACAGTGAACATAACCTCGTGCTGGTTCAGGGTTTTTCGCGTTCCGAGCTCTTTTGTCCAGGCTCTGTGGTCAGTCTTAAAGGAGGTATCTACAAACAGATCATAGATTCCAGGAAGTCTATTTTAATAAAGGAATTTGCTCAGAATCCAGACGAACTCGGTTATTATAAAGGCGAATTGAAGATCGATTCAGTGATGATAGCTCCAATCGTTCTTTTGGAGAAGATTGAGGGTGTTTTGGTTATTGATCGTAAAGGCGAACAATTTGATGAAAAAGACAAGGAGTTATTCGATGAGGCAGTAAGGGCAGCGGGTTATTTCCTGGCTATGCTGCGGTTGTATGAAAGGCAGTATCGTAAATCCAAAGATCTCCATGCACTTGTGGCATTTGCCAAAAGACTACACAGTGGACTGGATCTCGAGAAAATACTGCCCAATGCGGTGAGTTCGTTCAGAGAAGTCCTTGATTGTAATGATGTCTCAATCGCTGAGATTGATGAACTGAATGGGTATGGTAGAGTTATAAAGTCCACCTATATTAAGGAGAATACCGAATTTCCCTTGGATGATGGACTCGTCGGTTTCATTGTTCGGCACCGGAATTATATAATAAAAGAAGACCTAAGTGAAGGCAATTTAGTTGTCTTTAAAAGGAGCGAGAAAACCAGAAATCTTTCGTTCATCGGGGTTCCAATTACCCAGGATGAAGATCTGCTTGGCGTAATATGGTGTGAGGACCACAAGAAGAAGAAATTCAATGAGGATGATGTTGAGCCAGTTAATCTTCTTGCCTCTCATTTAAGTTTGGTGTGGCTAAGAGCGATCCACCACGAGCAGGAAAAGATAAAAGCAGCACTTGATGGGCTTACTGGTTTATATAATCACCGACAATTCCAGGAATTATTGCAAAAACAGATCGACGAAGAGAATGAAGTTGTACTCTTGATGATTGACATCGATCATTTCAAAAAAGTCAACGATGAATATGGGCATCAGGCGGGGGATAGAGTCATTAAATTCCTTGCTAATCTAATATCGCATACTGGTATTGCTGCCCGGTACGGCGGTGAGGAATTTACCATAGTTCTTTCTAATTGCTCATTGGAAAAAGGTATCAAGCAAGCAGCACGCATAAAGGACCATCTTTTGAAATCGCCGATCACATTCGACAATACAAAGATACAGATAACCGTGAGTATCGGCGTTGCTCATTATCCGAGTGATGCTCAGACCAGAGAAGAATTGATCGAAAAAGCAGATAATGCTATGTATCGAGCAAAACAAACAGGACGTGATAAGATTGTCGTGGCACGCACTATGGAAAGATCAGGGAATCAGAATATCAGGGGATCAGGTGAATACGGTAAAATGTAGTTGCACTCATAGCCACAACCTGATGCCCCGTTTTTCTGATAGTCTTTCATCATGACCATTGGTATTGCATTGGGCGGCGGTGGGGCTAAGGGGCTGGCGCATATCGGTGTCCTCGAAGTTCTTGAAGAACTCGGTATAAAACCACGTTTCGTGGCGGGTACTTCAATCGGTTCTATGATCGGCGGTATGTATGCGTTGAATGGTACAGCTAAAGGATTAAAAGAACGAGCCGTACGCATGATTCAATCCAAAGAATTCAAGAATTTCGGATTGGATGAGTTTTACAAAGACACGGATAATATCTTGGAACGTTTCAAAAAAGAGGTCTTTGAAAAATTCTATATCGGTCGGTTGCTCTTTAAGAAATCGCATATTAAAACCGAGGCAGCCAGGAAGATGTTTCAGGACCTATTTGAAGACAAGACATTCGGGGATTGCAAAATAACCTTCACATGTAATGCCCTGGATATCCAGTCAGGTGAGGAGATTATTTTCAAAACCGGCTCGCTGGCTGAGGCAGTGTGGTCGAGTTGTGCAATACCAGGGATTTTTCCTCCTTTTGCTAAAGACGAACGTATCCTCGTGGATGGTGGTGTGATTGATAATATCCCGGTGACACCGGTGATGAAACTCGGTGCCCGAATAGTAATAGCAAGCTATCTTGGTAGCCAACCAAAATTCAAGGGTGACCCTGATACCGGGTTTCAGATTAGCCACCGTGCCCAATCTTTTGTGCGCTTTTACCTTGACCAGAAAATTCTCGAACCCGCTGATCTTGTTATTGCCCCAGATGTTAACGGGTTTCACTGGGCTGATTTTTCTGCTATTGATGAATTGGTTAAAGCCGGTCGTATTGCCGTGGAAAATAATATGAAGAAAATCAAATCAATAACTTCATTCTGGTATCGATTGCGCAAAACACTGAGTATGACGATCTAACCAATAGCCGCTTGACAAACGATGTTTTTTTGTCATAATTGTTATATACTTAAATCTAAGATTCATTAGCGGAGAAGTATGTGTAGACATGCGGGGAGGAAATTGATGAAAAGATTCATAATCCTCAATGTAGTTATTATGCTTTTTTTGCTAAGCTGTGGTGGAGATAACCTAGAGTATTTCGCCAATGTAAGATTTGTTGATTCTACTTTCTTAAATGATAAAGAATCTTACAAGAGTAACGAAGTGATTTATGTTTTAGCAAGCGAACAGCTTCAGGCTGAAATGCCTGACACCACCAAGGTTTTGATTGAAAGTAGTCTAGGAGATCGAGAATTCATAGAATGCACCTTATGGTTGTATTCTCCAATACCCGAAATCCGAGGACACCGTGGGCAAATTATGTGTCACGAGGCTTCATTACCTACTCAGAACAATGGAACATTGGATGTCAAATACACTGAAGATACATTGTTTGTGTCATATACAGTACACAATGAAAAAGCGTTTGATACAGCCTTTATTGATCCATATCATTAACTTTTTATCTGAGGGGGTAAATATGGGAAATATCAAATGTAAGAATCACAATATGACAGGTTATTTGGTAGTTTCACTTCTTGTTTTAGTCTTTCTATTTCCTATTTCCAATTTTCTTTTTGCACTTGGTGTGTGTAAATGGGATTCTAATGGTGTGGTTGTATCGAATGCACCAAGGATTCAGGGAAACGACCTTTGCATTGCAGGTGATGGAAATAATGGCGCAGTTATTGTCTGGAGCGACGATAGAAATTCTTCAGTAAGTGAATTTGATATTTATGCCCAAAGGCTTGATTCCCTGGGTAATTGTTTGTGGACAGCAAATGGTGTGCCGATTGTCACGGTAGCTCTTTGGCAACACCGTCCGTGCATTGTCTCTGATGGTAGTGGCGGGGCGATTATTGCCTGGCAAGATGAACGAAACGGTATGGATATTTATGCACAGCGTATAGACTCTCTCGGTAATTGTTTATGGGCAGTTAATGGTGTACCGATATGTGCGGATTCTGGGGCTGAAGTTTATCCTTGTATTACTACTGACGGCTATGGTGGTGCAATTATTGCCTGGCAGAGTGATCCTGGTTGGCCTATACCTGTTGGTAGTCAGTTTGGTATTTATGCCCAGCGGGTGGATAGTGCGGGTAATGTGAGATGGGTGGTGGATGGCATTGCAGTAGCACCTGATCATGATTCGCTTTATCAGACAGAACAGCAGATTATAAGTGATGGCAATAGTGGTGCGATTATCTGCTGGCAGCAGGCCGAGGATACGACAAGTTCACCTGACTATGATGTATATGCACAGCGTGTGGATAGTTTGGGGAATTTAATGTGGGGTAATAACGGGGTAGCGGTGTGTACAACCCAATATTCAAGTACCTACCCGATGGTTACAAGTGATTCTGTAGGAGGTCTAATAATTATCTGGTCTGATAACAGAAATGGTAACTGGGATGTATATGCGCAGAGAGTGAATAGCAATGGTAATAATAAATGGGTTCCTAACGGTATTCCTGTTTGTACTCATGATAGTTTACAGGCGTATAGGATGATAGTAAGTGACTTACAGTGTGGAGGGATCATTATCTGGGGTGATGGTCGTAATGGTAACTGGGACATCTATGCTCAGAGAATTGATTCTTCGGGTAATTATTTATGGACGCCTAATGGTATCCCGGTGTGTGTTAAGCCTGGGTCTCAGACCTGGCTTGGTGTTTGTTCTGACCTTGCTGGTGGGGCGACAATAACCTGGCAGGATAATCGTAATGCTAATTATGATATTTATTGTCAGCGTGTTGATGATAGCGGCAATTGTTTATGGGAGCAGAATGGATTAGGCGTATGTACTCAGGATAGTGTTCAGGAGAAACCGGTAATTGTGAATGACGGAACTCTTAGCGGTGCTATTATTGCTTGGCAGGACAGTAGAAATAGATTTACAACGAGACATGATGTTTATGCCCAACGAGTCGGGGATACGCTCATAGTAGGGACTAAAGAGATGACAGATGATAGGTATCAGATGACAGATATTAAATTAGAAATTCATCCAAATCCTTTCAGTGAAAAGACAGATATCAGATACATGATACATGATACAGGATTCATGATTAAAAATATCTCTTTGAAGATTTATGATGTTTCAGGAAGGGTAGTTAAAATATTAGCCAATGAGAGCACTGGTTCTGGTATTTATAGAGTTTTCTGGGATGGGACAGATAGTAATAATAAACCACTACCAAAGGGTGTATATTTTTGTATACTGGAAACAGAAAAAGATAATTTTGTGAAGAAGATTTTATCTATGAAATAAAGGAGAAAAAATGAAGAAATACATAAAATGTAACGTGTTGTGTATTGAGCGTGCTTTACTTATAGCTTTTGTTTTTATATTCTCGACTTTTAACTTTGTACTTGCTCAGGGATATATTTATTGGACACCAAATGGAGTGTTGCTGAACACTACTTCGAGTGCTGTAACAAATCCTGTTGATAATATGAAGGGCGGAGCTATTGTTATAGCCAGCGGCCTTGTTGATGTCTTTGAGTGTCTGCGTGCTATTCATGTAGACAGTAATGGTAATCTGCCATGGGGTTTGGATGGGATAATTGTGGATACCACTACTCTTGGTTATTTCTGGGGAGTAAGTGATGGAAGAAGGGGTGCTATAGTCGTATGGACTTTTCTAGGTGGAGTGATTTATTATCAAAGGATTGATTCTACTGGAAATGAGATGTGGGGCGCTGATCCCTGTGTCACTCTATCTGATAGTATTCAGGGGTCTCCAGCAATTATTTCTGACGACGCTAATGGAGTGATAATAACTTGGCAAGAAGGTTGGAATTGGCAGTATGACATTTATGCGCAAAGGATAGATTCAAATGGTGTAAGACAATGGGGAGATTATGGTGTTGCAGTGTGCACGACAGGTAGTGACCAGATGGTACCAGCAATAACCTGCGACAGTGCAGGTAATAGTGTTCTTGTGTGGCAGGATTCCAGAAATGGGGAATTAGATTTATTTGCTCAACGCTTAAATATTAATGGTTTGCCATTATGGCAATCAAATGGGATAGCAGTATGTGACGCTGAAAGTGCTCAATATATTACAAATTTTGGTTCAATTATTATGGCGACGGACACAACGGTATTTTTTTGTTGGAGTGACCTTCGCAATGGGAATCAAGATATTTATTCCCATTGTCTTGATATCAATGGATTGCCGTTATGGATTGCACAAGGTATACCAGTTTGTGACACAGTAAATACACAAAGTCGCGGACAACTTATCGCTGATGGAAAAGGAGGTGCTGTTTTCTGTTGGGTTGATGAAAGAATTGGTTTTAAGAATATTTATGCGCAACGACTAGATAGTCTCGGACAGAAGTTGTGGAATAATCAGGGTATTCCAATTTGTACGGCAGATAGTTGTGCGTATCAAAGGATAGTTTTTGACGGTCGTACAGGTGCCTTCATTTGCTGGCAGGATAAACGATCTGGCAACTGGGATGTTTATGCGCAACATATAGATTCATTGGGTAATGTGTTGTGGGACACAAATGGCATGGCAGTATGCGCGGTTGGTAACACACAGCGGTCACCTGAAATTACTGCATCTGATTCTAGCACAGCTATCATTTGTTGGGACGACCGTCGGAGCGGTTCGTGGCGTGGTTATGCTCAGAAGATTGGAGATGAACCGCAAGGGATTAAAGAAAAGACACAGGACACAAGATACGTCCTGGATGTTTATCCTAATCCATTTCAACAGACTTTAAGCATTAAATACAGCGTAGGGCATAGTGAGAAGTGCTTGAAGTTGAAAATCTATAGTGTTTCAGGAAGATTGGTTAAGACATTGGTTAATGAAGTTAAGGCTCCCGGGGTTTATGTGGTCTACTGGGATGGGAATAATAGAACCGGAATAAAAGTTAGTAGTGGTATATATTTTTGTATACTGGAAACAGAAAAAGATAATTTTGTAAAGAAGATTTTATTTATGAAATAAAGGAGAAAAAATGAAGAAATACATAAAATGTAACGTGTTGTGTATTGAGCGTACTTTACTTTTGACTTTTACATTTTTACTTTTCACTTTTGATTTTTTAGTTCCTGGCTTTAATTTCTCACCTTTTACTTCTCATTTTTGTTTTGCTCGGGGTTATGTTTATTGGCAGGAGAATGGCATTGAGCTGAATCCCTGGAGTGTTTCAGATATAATAAGTGATGGTAAGGGCGGAGCGATAATCTTTACTGGTGACGGCGATTCTATATTTGCGGGAAGGGTAGATGGAGCAGGAAATTTATTGTGGGGCTACCCAGGTATTGTGGTGGATAATAGTGGTTTCTGGCAATATGGCATAAAGGCGGTTTCGGATGGTAAGGGTGGTGCCATAGTAAGCTGGATAAGGAATATTTCGCCAATTACTATCGGAGATATTTGGTGTCAGCGGATTGATTCTTTAGGCAATGTGATGTGGGGTATGGGTGGTGTACCGATTTGCACTGCAGATAGTGGTCAAGGTGCTCAAGCGATTATTTCTGATAGTGCGGGTGGTGCAATAATCGCTTGGGTCGATAGTAGAAATGGTAATAGGAAGATTTATGTCCAGCGGGTGGATTCTGCCGGGAATGTCAAATGGCTATTAAATGGAGTGTTGGTAGCTTCTAATGTCAATTCAGCACCACCATCAATAGTTAGTGATAATTCAGAAGGAATTATATTAAGTTGGTCCGAACTACGTTCAGATGATTATAATATATATGCCCAGCGGCTGGATAGTGCTGGAGCGAAAATGTGGGAACCGAGTGATGTTACTGTTTGTGTTGCTGATAGCGGGCAATACCTGTATGGTAGTGGTATTGCAAGTGATCTCTCTGGCGGCGCAATAACTGCCTGGACAGATAAACGCTCAGGGAATTACGATGTATATGCTCAAAAAGTAGATAGCACTGGCACGATTAAATGGTCATTGAATGGCATTCCGATTTGCACTTTAAGTGGGGACCAATTGGAGCCGGTATCTGTGATTACTGATAATAGCGGCGGAGGAGTTATCCTTTGGGGAGACGGAGTATATCCACTAAGCTATGATATTTACGCGCAAAGAGTTGATAGTGCTGGGATTATTCATTGGTTTCCTAATGGTGTTCCGATTTGTACTGCCGATAGTATCCAACAAAATTCGGTGATGGTTTCGGATGGTAGTAGTGGTGCGATAATTGCCTGGGAGGATAAGCGAAATTATACAGCAAGTCGCTGGGATATTTATGCGCAGCATATAGATTCATCGGGGACAGTACTCTGGGAAACTAATGGAATGGCAGTGTGCACAGCAGGGCCTGGACCGCAACGATGGTCAGCTGTTACTACAGATGGTGTTGGTGGTGCAATAATTGGATGGACGGACTGGCGTAGCACTGGTTGGCCCACTTGGCGTGGTTATGCCCAGCGGGTGAACGATGTTCCACCGGGAATTGCAGAAGAGAAGAAAGATACAGGATGCAGAATGCAAGACACAAGATACGTCCTGGATGTTTATCCTAATCCATTTCAACAGACTTTAAGCATTAAATACAGCGTAGGGCATAGTGAGAAGTGCTTGAAGTTGAAAATCTATAGTGTTTCAGGAAGATTGGTTAAGACATTGGTTAATGAAGTTAAGGCTCCCGGGGTTTATGTGGTCTACTGGGATGGGAATAATAGAACCGGAATAAAAGTTAGTAGTGGTATATATTTTTGTATATTGGAAACAGAAAAATATAACTTTATGAAGAAGATTTTATTTATGAAATATAAGGAGAAAAAATGGCCAAGGTGAGATTTTTGGTTGGAATAGCAGTTCTGTTGGGATTATTAGAAACAGGTTTTGCTGATGTGGTTTTTGACCCTGAATTCAGGTTTGAAGACCTAATAATCACAAGCAAGATAGAACCAAGCGATAGCAATCTCTATTATCATATTAAGCTTATTGGTTGTGACTTAACAACAGTAGAGATTGGCAAGCCACTTTTGCCAGTCTATTTTCTCAGTCTTTTAATACCACCGGATGAGGATGTTGATGGAATAACCGTTGATTCTATAATATCAACGAAAGTGGATATTGCTGGGGAATATTGGGTTTATCCAGCCCAACCACCTGTATATCTTGGTGGCACCCCTGAGTTTGCGCCGCCAGATTCTGAAACATATACATCAAATCTTCCTTATCCAGGTGAATTGGTGAAAGTTGGCTGGGTTGGTTATCGCAGCGGTTACAAGATTGTTAATCTTCTGATCTATCCAGTTCAATTTACTCCAGCACAAAAGAAGTTAGAATTGTGGACAAATATCTGTTTTACACTAAGAACAAAGGCTGGTATAAATCTTGCTGTGCCTGTTTATCGAAGAAGCGAGCAGTCGCAAAGGATAATTGAGGCGTATATAAAATCGCTGGTAGAGAATCCTGAGGATGTGCGAGGAGCAGAGGGCGATCCGCATCAGGCGGAGCAAAGAGCAAAAGAAGCAAAACCACTTGAGATAACATTTTTACCCTCAATTGAAGGGGAGTTTGTTGATTATGTAATTATTACGAATGAAACATTAAAAGATACATTTCAGATGTTTGCGGATTGGAAGACGAAAAAGGGTGTAGTAACTCAGGTGAGGACGGTAGAATGTATAGATCAGAATTATTGGGGTTGTGATTTACAGGAAAAAATAAGATGCTTTATAACGGATGCCTATAAATACTGGGGGACGATCTGGGTATTATTTGGTGGTGATGTAGAACTTGTTTCGGATAGAAAAGCAAATTTTGACACTCATTTACTAAATTGGGGACCAACTGATTTATATTTTTCAGGATTAGACGGCAACTGGAACGCCAATGGGAATTATCAGTTTGGTGAAGCAGACGATGATTGTGATTATTTTCCGGATTTGTTCATTGGTCGTGCATCGATTGAGGACGAAAAAGAGGCAAGTATATTTGTGCGTAAAGTTTTGACCTATGAAAAGAACCCTCCAACTGACTACTTAACAAATATGCTACTTTTGGGTGCATCGATTTCCCCGTACCATTTGCCTGACACCGCTTGGCACTATGATGGCTGGGGCGCAGCAGCGAAGGAAACCTTACAGTTAGCTTATCCTGTAGGAGCCTCAATCCCATGGTGGTTTACTATCTATGAACTCTATGGCCCGAGAGTAGATCCAATTCCGCCGATAGAGTGGGAGGGCGATGATGAATTGACAGCTGCCAATGCCATCGCTGCATTGAATAGCGGTTATCATCTTATAAACCATGCTGACCATTGTGATTACTACAATATGGGTATGGGCCGGGAAACCGGGGGCGGTTTTTTATTTCGGGACGATGCGATGAATTTAACTAATGGACCGAGATATTTCATTCTCTGGACTCTGGGCTGTGCACCCAATGCGTTTGATAACAAATCAATCTCTGAAGCAGTTTTGAATTGTGAAAATGGCGGTGCAGTTGCTTATGTAGGAAATACCAGAACTGCTTGGGTCACTAACACCATAAAGAAACAGGATTTAGAATTCTTCCGTACTCTGTTTGTTGACAGTCTTTATAATCTCGGAATTTTATTAGCCTCAACCCAGAACCCGGACAGTTTTTGGACCTATGAGTGCGCCAATATGAACCTTCTTGGCGATCCCGAGATGCCGGTCTGGACAAATACGCCACAGAACTTAATTGTCTCACATCCGGATACATTCTGGTTGCCAGAATCCATCTTTACTGTAAAGGTGACGGGTATGAGTGACGGTGATACTGCACTGGTCTGTGTGCAAAAAGAAACCGAGGTGTATGGTTATGGTACAATTGGTTATCCAGATTCAACCATTGATTTTACCATAAAGCCACATACCCCAGGATACTTGAATGTTACAGTAACCTGTCATAACTACTTTGTTTATGAAGATAGTTGTTATATTCCGCAATATGCCTTTTTTGCCTGGTTATATCCCTATTCCTATTTTGTTTTTGATGATAGTCTTCAGACATATGGCAGAGTTAACGGAAATAAAGATGGTATTTTAAATCCCGGGGAATTAGTGCAGCTTTATATAGATATTGGCAATTCTGGTGCACACACTGGATATTATGTAACAGCAACATTAAGAAGCGACGATACATTGATTAGGATTACTTCTGATAGTGTAGTCTATTATGGTCATATACTACCCGGCGATATTGCACATAAAGATACCCTCAGTCACGACGGCTATTTCGGCTTTTATCTCAAGCCCGATTATCCAGATACTATTTTGGATTACCATCGAATTCATTTTGACATTTTTATTGAGGCATTCCGCTCTGAAGGCAGTGAGAAAAATCCATCGCGTCATCCTCAGGAATGGAAATACTCTTTAATTCTGACTGAATTTTGCGATTCTTTAGGACATAGTGGACATAGACTTGTGCCGACTCCTGAAGAACCTATATATGAGCTCTACCCTGAGATAACCAATTTTGGTGGCGGTTCAGCAAAGGGTGTAGTCGCAATTCTGCGGGGAGTACCCTCTTTTAATATACAGGATAGCGTTTCTTATTTTGGTGAGATAAAATCAGGTAAAACAAAATTTAATGAACAGGATCCATTTGTTTTTAGGTTACCAATGACTGATCTGAACATTGTAATGCATGACTACTACGATCGAGAATGGATTGAGCCTGTATTTATTGATACAATTCCTGCCCCAGATTCAGTATGGGCGAACCCTGATGAAAGGGCAATTGAGATCTGTTGGGACTATGTAAATATTCCGAAACCGCCCACACTTGCAGGCTACAATATTTATCGAAGCGAAAATGGAGTGATGTTTAGGAGAGTCAATTCTGTTTTGATTACGAATGTAAGTCTTTATCATGATGTAGGATTATTGGATTGGTTCGACTATTATTACTGGATAACTGCGGTGGATACCTTTGGTAATGAGAGTGACTTTTCACCCATGATTGCCCAGCGGACATACCCACCGTATCAGCAGGGTTTTCCAGCTGAGGTAGTTATAGGCTGGGGTGGTCTAGGTTTTTACTATTCCTCTTTAGCAGTAGGAGATATTGATAGCGATGGCAAAGACGAGATTGCTGTTGGCGCTCAGGGCAACGTATATCTCTTTGACGACAATGGCACAGTGATGCAGGATTGGCCGGTTTACATCGGTGATTTACCAATAAACTCCTCACCGGCATTAGCGGATTTGAATAATGATGATACCCTTGAGATTATTATTGGCACTGGAAGTTGGTGGGGTGGGGGTGACAATTGTGTGCATTGCCTCAATATTCATGGTCAGGAAATGTCTGGCTGGCCTGCTCTGGTTAGTGCCCAGGTTTATGCCTCACCGGTCGTTGCAGATATAGATGGTGATGGTCAAGATGAAATTTTGGCGGTAACGATGGCGCCTGACGCCTCGTTATAGGCTTGGGAAACAGATGGTGGGACAGTTCCGGGATTTCCAGTAACAGGTGATGCTA
>Ga0209986_10001977_pt1 | contig 19211 bp, 19 predicted proteins | sample BlataG_FD_183168 | JGI IMG/M metagenome (GOLD analysis project Ga0209986, IMG submission 183168) | Deep subsurface microbial communities from Black Sea to uncover new lineages of life (NeLLi) - Black_00105 metaG (SPAdes) (version 2) | ecosystem: Environmental > Aquatic > Marine > Oceanic >... | reverse complement strand
CCGGCTTCCAATGACAGTGATCACCTTAGCCTGGCCTGTGGTTCTGCAGGGCACCGCGGGATCAATTCTCTCTCTGATCATCATCTTCTTCATCGGGCGTCTAGGAACGGCTGCCATCACCGCCGTCAGTTTGAGTGAAGCAATCGTATCGCTGCCGACAGTAATAGTCTCAGGTCTAAGCGTTGGAGTAACAGCAATAGTCGCGCGTCATGCAGGTGCCAGAGAGCCTGGGCAGGCAAGCACAATAGCTGGACAGGCGATGCTCTTGGCCTTTGTCCTGGGTACCTTCTTTGCCATTGTCCTGTGGCTTTCGGCGGACCTGCTGCTATGGGTATATCGGGCCCAGCCAGATGTAATGGACCTCGGCAGGGATTATATCCGCGTGAGTGCTCCAGCAACGATTCCGGTTTTTGTCGCATCCTGTGGTGTAGCGATACTCCATGCATTGGGGGACACCAGGACACCGATGGCGGCGATGATCATCGTGGAAGCTCTGGCTGCTGGCCTCGGCTACGCCCTTATCACAGGTCTTTGGGGTGCACCGGCACTTGGGGTATTGGGAGCCGGTATCAGCAGAGCCATCGCCAGTACGGTGGGTGCCATCGTAGTACTAGCCGTGTTGATCAAAGGCAAGGGCCTGGTCAAGTACGATTTACGCACCGCCTGGTTGTTCAACTGGGCGGGAATAAGGCGTATTCTGAAGGTAGGGCTGCCGGCCCTTGGAGACCAGTTGGCCACACAGGGAGCAATGCACATCTACATTATCACCATTAGCAGTCTGGGCACTACAGTCTACGCAGCGCATGCCTTGGCGATGAGGGTGTTGGGGTTCACCTACGTGCCCCTCAATGGCCTGACCACAGCAGCTGCCATATTGGTCGGTCAGTCCTTGGGGGCAAAAAAACCTGATCTGGCCAAGAGAAGCGGCTACTTAGCTCAGCGTTATTGCGCGGCGATTATGGCCTGCGTCGGTTTGATAACCTTTGCTTTTGCCCACGAGTTGATAGATATATTCACCGATGATCCTGAGGTCATGCGGATTGGGGCTCAGGGGCTGCGAATCTGGGCTGTGGCCATGCCCGGCGTCGCCACCAGTCTAACCTTGGCCAGCGGGTTGAGAGGGGCTGGCGACACCCGGTGGGTGCTCATTCTGACTGCCATAGGTATGTGGACAATGCGTGTAGGGATGGGTGCTGTGATGGTGTTTCTCTTCCGCTTTGGTGTCTCGGGGGCCTGGATTAGTGCGGTATTTGACCAGTTTGTAAGGGCAATCCTTCTGTGGCGGCGCTTTGCTGGAGGGAAGTGGCAGAAGATAGAGGTGTGAATGGCAACCGCGCAATCGCCACAGGTTTGGGGGTGCGGACTGAACATAGCTGTTGCCAGAGGCGGTATTGAGCCTGTATTCTGGCTCCTCCTAAGGAGCAGGGATAGGGGTCTTGATAATCTACGCTGGGGTGATATACAATTGCGGGCAGCTTGGGAGTTTCAAAGAAAGGATAGCTGTTAGAGCAAGGCAGCAGGCTCTGAACCAACCTTACTCCAGTCAGAGTTGCTGTTTGTCTGATAGGATATGAGCTTTCTTATTACAGCGGCCGTCGCTTACCTGAGTTATCTGCTTCTCACCATCGGTAGCGGCCATGTTCTTCTGTGGAGTTCTCACCAACTCGTGATCGGGGCAGTGTTTGCAGCGGTGACGGGCGCGCTACTAAAGGACCGCTTTGCGGGAAGAGATCTGCGCATGCTAAACCCCGTGCGCTGGTTCACCTTCCTCGTCTATCTGTTCCCGTTCTTCTTTGCCATGGCTAGAGCTAACATCGATGTGGCCTACCGTGTCATCACGGGCCGGATCAACCCGGCCATCGTGAAGATAGACCCGAAGCTGAAGAACGACATGGCACTCACCATCCTGGCCAATTCCATCACCCTGACTCCAGGCACACTGAGCGTGGACGTTGACCAGAAAACCAACGAGCTATATGTACACTGGATAAACGTTGACCCTGAGGTGCTCAAGGATATGCCGAGGGACTACCATCCTATCTGCAATAGCTTCCCCGACTGGGCGAGGAGAATCGCGGGATGAACTGGTTTCCGACAATCATAGCCATGGCGGTGTGTATTATCATAATTGTGGCACGCGTCTTTATTGGGCCGGGGGCACCGACGAGGCTGGTGGCCTTCGACACCGCCAACACTCTGGTGGTGGCCAGTCTTGTCATTGTGGCGATGATGTTCAATCACGTGATTTTCATTGATGTGGCCATCGTCTACGCCTTGCTCTCGTTTGCCATGACACTTTATGTGGCCAAATACATTCAGGGGGGCAGGTTCTAGTGTCGGCGCTGAACACGGTAACCTATGTACTGATAGGAATCGGCCTCTTCTTCAGTTTTGTTGGGGCCTTCGGTCTCCACCGGTTTCCCGACGTGTACACCAGACTGCATGCTGCCACCAAGTGTACAACGTTTGGCTCCATCTTTCTCATCGGGGCAGTGATCGTACAGTCTGTGGGGATCTGGACACTCGAGGGGGCTTCTTCCCCTCAGGCTGCAATGTGCGTTCGTGCTGTGTTAGCCCTAGTGGCACTGCTGGTTACCAATGCCACCGGCGCTCATGCCATTGCGCGGGCGGCGCATCGCAGCGGTGAGAAACCTGCCAGGGCGGTGGTAGACGACCTGGAGGGAAAAGAGCATGATTGAAGCTGCAGGTCTGCATATCCTTGTGCCACTGGCGCTGGTGGTCTGTGCCGTATTCGTGGCGGCATGGCGCGACTTGCTGTACGCTACTGTGGCACTGGCTGTGCTGAGTCTGCTGTTGGCCTTTGAGTTTTATCTTCTGAAGGCTCCTGATGTGGCTATTGCTGAAGCAGGAATCGGGGCGGCCGTGACCACAGCTATCTTCATCATCGCCATCAGGGCGACCAAGCGAATGGAGTGAATATGAGACAGGTTATAGGTCTGATCTTGTTGCTTGTTCTGGTAGCCTTTCTGGTGTGGGGAGTGCTGGTCATGCGTGACTTTGGTGATCCTCCATCACGTATTGACGATTATATGATCGAGAACGCCCAGCAAGAAACCGGAAGCAACAACGTGGTGGCCGGCGTGCTCCTGGACTACCGGGGACTTGATACGCTGGGAGAGGTGAGTGTCTTGTTCACGGCAGTGACCGGGGTGCTGCTTTTGTTTCGGACGTTGAACCGCGGGGAGGAGGGTTGCTGATGCTATCCAAGATTGTGCGCACCGTGGCCAATCAGCTGATGTTGTTCATACTGATTTTCGGTCTCTATCTAATCATGCATGGTCACGATTCGCCGGGGGGAGGCTTTCAGGGTGGTGCGGTTGTCGCTTCTGGGGTGGTTATGTTGCTTGTGGCTTTCGGATCGGGAGGAATAATCAAGTGGCTGCGGCTGCGAAGGCTTACTGCGGTCGCGTGCTGCGGTGCTCTGATATTCCTCGGGCTCGCGCTGGCCGGCACAGGGACGACATTCTTTCATAACTTCCTGCTGGGCACACCTGTTTTCGGGGACATTCCTCCGCCGGGCCCCGGGCCTAGCCATGTCTGGTCGGGAGGGATCATTCCGTTGATGGAGATTGCTATCGGCTTCACAGTGATGGCCGGCCTGTCAGCGGTGGTTCTGGCTATGGCGCGGTTTTCCAGTGGCGAGGAGATAGAAGAATAATGGAACAGATTTCTGTCAACTTTCCGTTTCTGGCAGCAGTGCTACTGGTGGGGATAGCTCTCTACATAATAGTATTCAGAAGAAATCTGATCAAACTGGTTATGGGCATTGCCATATTGTCTTCGGGGATCAATCTCTTTCTCGTATCGCTGGGCTACCGGACAGGAGGGGTGGCTCCCATCTATACAGATGTACCAGAAGGCCCCATGGTGCTGCCGGTGCCTCAGGCGCTCACTCTGACCAGCATCGTCATTAGTGTTGCCGTGCTGGCCCTGATGCTGACTCTGGTGGTACATATTTACCGCCACACCGGCGATATTGACGCGAAGAAATCCAGGATACTGAAAGGATAGAAGGTTTGCATTACCTGGTTACTCACTCGCCAGCCCTGATTGTGGCCCTGCCACTGCTGGCGGCCTTTGCCACGCCGCTCATCAGCCGGGCTGGACCTAGGGTCAGGAACATCTTTAACCTAGTCGTCCTGGGCATGACCGCTTTTCTTGTGGCCATTCTGGCCGTAGATGTCCATGCCGTCGGCATCCGGGTTTACACCTTTGGCGCGACGCTGCCCGAGATGGCCCTTCCCGGCGGTTACACGGTGCCGGTGCGGATTATGTTTGAGGTGGATGGCATGTCCATCTTCATGGGTATTGTCATCACCACGGTTGCACTGGCTGCATTCACGTATTCGCTGCAGTTCCTAAAGGGCCAGAGCGGGCAGCCCCGGTTCTATTCCCTGATGATGCTTCTCTACGTGGGAATGATGGGCCTCGCATTCACCGGCGACATGTTCAATATGTTCGTGTTTTTGGAGATAGCCTCAATTGCCGGCACTGGACTTGCTGCATACCGCACACGTATGGCTGATGCCGTGGAGGGCGGTTTCAAGTACATTGTGATCTCGGCCGTCAGCGCCCTTATGGTGCTTTTTGCCATCGGCGTGCTCTATGCCCAGTACAACGTCCTCAGTATTGCGGCGCTGGCTCACTATATGGACTACACCATGCTGGACATGATGGCACTGGGCCTGCTGGCCGGCGCCTTCGTGATGAAATTGGCAGGTGTCCCCCTCCACATGTGGGCGCCAGACACCTATACGGTAGCGCCGGCAGGTACCACACCTATGATCCTCGCTGCAAGCTATACATCGATGTATGCCCTGTACAGAGTGACCTTCACCCTTTATGGGGCGCATATCGATACTAGGGCTATTGGTTGGGTGGTTATCATTGTCGGTGTGCTGAGCATGTTCATCGGCGTCATGATGGCCGTTCACCAGACCGATATCAAACGCATGATGGCCTATCATGCCATATCACAGGGAGGCTACATGCTCCTGGGCGTGGGTGTGGGACTGGCAGTGATTGCTGACCCTGTGGCGCTGGCCAATTACGGCCGCGACGCCATAAACGGCGGCATTTTCCATATCATCAACCACGTCTTCTATAAGGCAATGCTGTTCATGACGGCGGAGGCGATATTCTTCCGTATCGGGACCAGGGACACGAACAAGATGGGCGGTCTGGCTCGCAATATGAAGTGGACGACGGCCTTTTATGCCATTGGAGCACTGGCCATTTCTGGAATTCCACCGTTCAATGGATTTGCCTCCAAGCTGCTCATTTATCAGGCGGTGCTGAGGTTCAACCCTGTGCTTTCGGCCATTGCCATGTTTGTTTCGCTGGTAACGCTGGCCTCCTTTGCCAAGGTGTTCTATTCAGCTTTCACCGGGCCGGAGATGCCGGCCTACAGAGAAGTCAAAGAGGTGCCCAGGTCTATGATCATCGGCATGGGTATCCTGGCAGCCTGCATTATATTCTTCGGCATCTTCCCCGGGCTGGTGGTGGACACCATCGTCGCCCCAGCCACGGAAGCGCTGATCAACCAGGCGGCGTATATCAACGCTGTAATGGGTGCGGTGCCATGAGAACAGGATATCTTAGAAACATGGAGAGGGTGATTTGTCGGTTTTAGATTACGGATATGCTGTCTGGGCTCCCATAGTTTGGATTGTTGCCTTGATCGTCATCGGGGCTATCGTCCTCATCTGGCGCAGTCGAGGCCGGAAGGACTATAAGAAGGGGACGACCCAGAGCGATATCTTCCTTTCCGGCATCAAAGTTCCTGCCGAGGAACAGCGGCATGTCAAGGCGGACAATATATACTGGGGCTTTTTTGAGGCCCTCAAAGGGTTCTATAACGTGATGATGAAGCCTCACACTGGAATAGTGAATGACTATATCCTATGGTTTGTGGCCGTAGTGGCGATAACCGTTCTGATATTGGTGCTGGCACAATAACGTTAAGGCATGAGTTCCGGATAGAGAGATGAATCTGAAGGCTTTTAACCGGGCGCTGTGGGTTTACCATTTGAATACTGGCTCCTGCAATGGCTGCGACATTGAAATTCTGGCTGTGCTCACGCCCCGCTACGATGCGGAACGCTTTGGCATTATGCTGGTGGGCTCGCCGCGCCATGCCGATGTGCTTCTGGTCACCGGGCCCGTGGCTCGCAGCATGGAGGATAGCGTAAAACGCATCTATGCACAGACTCCCGATCCGAAGGTGGTCATGGTGATAGGCAACTGCGGTGCAGAGGGAGACGTCTTTCATGAGGCCTATAGCCTGGTGGGACCCGTCGACCAGATTATCCCGGTGGACGTTTATGTCCCCGGTTGTCCGCCGCGGCCCGAGGCCATAATTCATGGCGTGGTCATGGCCTGGGCAAAGCTGGAAAGACTGGTTAAACAGGAGGCGCCTTAGTGGAAAGACTGACTCCCCAGGCCATCATTGACAGCTTCGGCAAGGAGCTGGGCAATGGCTTTGTTGGCAGCTCGATCTACGAACGCGAGGTCGCCGTTAAGAAGAACAAGTTTCGCAGCCTATGGATCGAAGTGAAGAAGAGCGCCTTCCGTGACGCTGTTGAGCATATCTGCCAACTCCAGAAATACCCCCACCTAGCCATTATCTCCTCGAGCGACCTGGGCGCTGAGGTGGAACTCATTTACCACTTTACCATTTACTATGGCCATCACCTGGAGGAATTGAGCCTGGGGCTGCGGGTAAAGCTGCCCAAGACTGACCTCCGGGTACCGACGATTACCGACCTGATACCGGGGGCCATCTTCACGGAGCGTGAGACTCAGGAGATGATGGGGGTAGAGGTGGTGGGTATACCGGATGGGAGGAGGCTTTTCATTGATGAGGATGTGCCTGAAGGCATCTATCCCTGGCGAAAAGACGAGACCGGACCCGAGAGGTTGCTGAGGGTACTGCCGGGAAGGAAACCGAAGGGGGAGTATAAGAAAGGATAAAGAGAATGGCAGTTGGTGAGACCAAGAAAACGACCTACACCATACCGGTCGGCCCTATTCACCCCGCCCTCAAGGAGCCGATACAGCTGATGCTGGAGATCGAAGGTGAGAGGGTAGTCGATACCGACATAGTTGTGGGGCAGGTCCACCGCAGCATCGAGTGGCTGGGCATGAACCGCAACAATCCTGTCCAAACTCTATACTTGGCCGAGAGGATATGCGGCATCTGCAACATCTGTCACCCGTTCTGTCTGGCCGTGGGGGTAGAACAGGCAGCCAATATAGCGGTGCCCGAGAGGGCGGAGTATATCCGGGTTATCGCCGCCGAGATGGAGAGAATTCACTCTCACATACTGTGGGCTGGGGTCGCTGCCCACGAGATCGGCTTTGACACTGTGTTCTACCTCACCTGGCGGGTGCGGGAAGAGATAATGGACCTCATTGAATACGTCTTTGGCAATCGGGTGACCAAGGCGGTCCTTCAGTTTGGTGGTGTGAGAAGGGACATAACCGCCGAGCACCTACCGCGCATAAGAGAGTCGTTGAACTACTATAAGAGCATCTTTGAGCACCTGAGGCGGATCTTCCTCGAAGACAAGACGGTGAAGATGAGGACCCGGAACGTCGGCATCTTGAGCACCGAGGATGCATTGAAGCTGCTCACCGTAGGGCCTACCGGCAGGGCGAGTGGTGTTCCTAAGGATGTGAGGCAGGATCAACCCTACAGCGCCTACGCCGACCTCAATGTCAAAGCCATTGCTCCGGATATTGTCACTGGCGCTGTGGTCGGGGATGTCTATGACCGCATAATAGTGCGGTTGCTTGAGGTCAAGCAGTCGGTGGAAATCATCGAGGAATGTCTTGAGAAGATGCCTGCAGGTCCGATAATGTCCGAAACCAAGATGCCCAGGCTGCTGCACCTGCTCACCGATGCCGCCGGCGAGGGCATTGGCCGGGTTGAAGCACCGAGGGGTGAGGACATCCATTACATCCGTCTTGAGGCGGGCAGAGAAACCCTGGCGACGTGGAGGGTTAGGGCACCTACATATGTGAACCTGGTGGCGATTCCCACTATACTCAAGGGCATGCAGATTGCCGATGTACCAATTGCCTTTGCCTCCATTGATCCCTGTATGTCCTGCACCAACAGGGTCGTGATAACGGATAAGGCCAGCGGACGAAGGTCGGTGGTGGGCTACGAAGAACTCCACCGGCTCTCTGTAGAAAAGACGAAAGAGATGCAGCGATGAACTTAATGGGAGAGAACGTCTGGCTAAACGGCGTGATAATTATCATCGGCACCGTCGTACTGGTGCTGGTCGGGGGGGTTTTCGGCATGCTCTACCGCGGCATTGACCGCAAGCTGGTGGCGCATATGCAGGGGAGAGTGGGTCCGCCCATAGTGCAGCCTTTTAGAGACGTGCAGAAGCTGCTGATGAAAGAGAACATCATCCCTGGTGGGGCCATATCATGGCTTTTCAACGCCGCCCCACTTCTGGCTCTCATCTCCACTGGCTCACTACTGCTCTTTATTCCTTTGTTCGGGCAGCCGGCGCTGCTTGGGAGATACGGAGATGTGATTCTGGTGCTTTATCTGCTCATTATCCCCTCGCTGGCTTTTGTGCTGGGCGGGTTTGCCTCCAGTTCGCCCTATGCCACGGTGGGGGCGCAGCGGGAGATGATAATCATGATGAGTTACGAAGCGCCTCTGGCAGTGGTAGTACTGGGCATCGCCTGGCGAATCAGTCAGGTCGCAGAGGCCGCGAACCCGTTCTTGATGTCTACCATCGCCCAATATCCCATCTGGAGCTTGCTGGGGCCGGTGGGGGTTATCGGGGCACTGCTCATGTTGCTTACCTTGCTGGTGGTCACCGTAGGCGAGGCAGCCAAGGTGCCCTTCGACGTGGCGGAGGCCGAGACCGAGATTGCGGGCGGGCTGCTGGTAGAGTACTCGGGCAGGAACCTGTCCTTGTTCTACCTGTCGGATGTCATTAAGGCCTTCGCCATGGTCTCGCTGCTGGTGGCGTTATTCATACCCTACAATCTATCTCCGGCGCTGGGCATCGCAGCCGCGCCTGCTGCAGGCATCGTTGACGGGCTCTTTTTCCTGATTAAGGTACTGGTGGTCATGTTCTTCAGCATCAGCTTGATGCGTTCAGCCATGGCTAGATTCAAGATTAGTCAGGCAAGCGCTGTATATGTGATTGCCATGACGGCGGTAGCGTTATTCGGCATGTTCCTGGTCTGGGTTGATGCCAGGATCTGGGTATAATATGTGGGAAGCAGCAATAACCATACTCAAACAACTCTTCCGGAAGCCGGCAACGAATATCTTCCCTGCCAAGTACGCTCCTGAGTCGACACTCTCCTTTCTGGACAGGGTGGCCAGACAGGAAGTGAAGCTGCATCCGCCGGTCAGCGTACCGGCAGGGTTCCGCGGCAAGATCGCCTACGATCGGGAGAACTGCAGCGGCTGCCAGCAGTGCTACAAGATATGCCCCACCCATGCCATCGAGTGGCTGGCCGAGGAGAAGAAGATCAAGGTGTTTATTGCACGCTGTTGCTTCTGCGCCCAGTGTGTTGATGTTTGTCCGGTGAATACTCTGGCTATGACGGACGAGTTTCTCCTGGCGAGCTACGACAAGTATGCCGACGAACTGGTGGTAGTTGATAGTGGCGAACTGCCTGGCTCGAAGAAAAGAAAGAAACAGGCCAGCGAAGTTGCAGAGGAGCCGTCCCAACAGAACTAGCTCTTCTGCTCGAGCAGCGGGATTTCAGCTATCCGTCCTTCCAGAATAGTCGCAGCCAACCCCTCCATGCTCTTGCGTACCGCCTCCGAGAGCGGTTTGCCCATCTCCGTGTGCTCAGGCTGCACCCCGACAAGCACGACTGCTCCGCAGAATCCCCTTACATAGGACATGAACATGGACAGCGGCATATGGTGCGTGGAGAAAGACAGAGTGCGGATCGTCTCAGGCCTGATTATGCGCAGCGCACCAGGCAGGAGCCCCATATCGGCGGCGTCGACCAGTATCAGCAGATCGGGCTGCTGCTGGCGGATGACCGAGGTATAGCTCTCCGGAGCGGTTGCGGCACACAGGACGGCAATATCGGTGGGGAGAGGGAGCCTGGCTCTCTGCCTCCTCAGGTTAAGCAGGTCCACGAAATAGATACCGGCGGCGTCATCGCCGGCCAGTGGGTTGCCGATTCCCAGTATGACTGTGCCGCTCATCTGCCTGTTATGACTAATCCCTTGCCAATCTGCTTGCTCTCATGACTATTCTATGCCCATCTAAGTAACGCTGGCAACAATCGGTCGGCGCCAACGAACATCTCGTCGCCGGCGAGGACTGCTTTGGTTCTCAGGCGACGCGGACAGAGATTGACCGGCAAGAAGTGAACGATCATCGGGAACGAAGGGCGACGCGGTATGTGAATAGTGATTGCGGTGCCTGCTCGCTGTGGTGAGGAGGCTGTGACTGAACATGCGACTTGAGTTTGTTGACATAATTTGCCTCCCGGTTTGGGAGAAGCTACAATATGCGGTACAGTCTGCAATCCTATCGAGGCCACGGTGCGCTATGCAGGTGAGGCGAAGCAATGCAACCTTTTTCTGTGTTGTGCGTTCCAGTATGTAGTAAAAGGTCCCATCCTGTCGGAAAGGCCATGGGAGAACTAGGTGCTCTATGCACGTTGTAAGGACTGCGTTCCAACGTTCTTGCGCTCAAACGACGGGGCGGGCATGGACGATGATGGTCTTGCTTGCCGTCGTCATTTTCCTTGCTTTTGCCAGCGGTGAAGCTGTCCTGTACCGTTTGAGCTACTTCCTGGCACTGGTTCTAGTGGGCAGCTATGCTTGGACTCGGCTCAATCTATGGCGTCTGGATATGTGGGTGGAAGAACAATCCTCAGTCGCGCAAGTAGGTGACACGCTGGAAGGGTCTATCTATGTCCGCAATGGCTCTTTCCTGCCGGTCAGTTGGGTCGAAATCGTGCAAGTGAGCGATATGCCCGGCGATGTGTGTGGGGGGGCTACGCAGCTTCCTCCCCGTGGGTGGGAGGCATGGAGAACGGAGAGATTCTGCCATGCCCGTGGTGTTTACACCATAGGCCCGTTGGTGGCACGTAGCAGCGACCCCTTGGGGCTATTTAGGATTGAGAAAAACCAGGGAGATCCCATTAAGGTCATAATCTATCCCCCTGTTCTGGAGCTGCCCTATTCTCGCCTTCCAGTGGCGGGTTTGTCGGGTGAGGAGAGGGTACTGCATCGCCCACAGGCTCGCACTGCTCAAGCAAGCACTGTGCGCGAATACAGCCACAACGATAGCCTGAGTCGGATTCACTGGCCTTCCACCGCAAAGTGGGGTCAACTCATGTGCAAGGAGTTCGACTCCGGGGGATACGGCGATGTGTGGGTTGTTCTGGACCTAGAGCGGGAGATTCAGGGAAGTACAGGCATGGAGAAGACGGATGAGTATGCTGTTGGCGCGGCCGCGTCGCTTGCTCATCTGGCCCTGACAGAGGAGCGCTCCGTGGGCCTGATAGCTTACGGCGATCAGGAATACGTGCTGCCCCTGGGGACTGGCAGCAAGCAGATGTCCAGAGTGCTGGAAACGCTGACCGTATCCAGAACCGAGGGCGAGATCCCACTGAGTAACGTACTTCGCCAAAACGCAGTCAGATTCGGCAGGCTCGCTTCCCTTCTTGTTGTCACTTCGTCTACTGACGTGGAATGGGTGGCCATACTTCAGAACCTATTATACCGCGGCCTCAGGATTATGGTAGTGCTGGTCGACCCCGCGAGCTTTGGAGGAGACGAGTCCTGTTACGAAGTGGTAACGAGGCTTGTGAGCACTGGAATACCTGTGTACGTAATACGTAGAGGTGATCTCCTTCCCCTTGCATTGTCGCGGCCAGCCAATCCGCACGACCTGCACATCTTTGAGCAATGTAGTCCGGGTGAGTTGATCCCGGCTTCTGAGGCATAGCGAGGCAGAGATATGACGTCAGACACCGATAGAGCACGTAGGGCCACATCTTGGGCACTGAAGAGGCTCCAGGCCGGCGCATCGTGGGTTGTGCAGCATACCAAGGCTGTTCTGCAGCAGATGGTGAGGGGTCCTTCGGAAGGCTGGATGACCTTCATCCTCTTGGTGCTCTCTGTGTTGCTGGCAGTCTGGATAGTGGAAAACGCACAATGGGTACCGACACCAGGATTGTACAGCATGGCACTCTGCAGTGTGGTGTTGGGGCTTATCCTTGCTAAGATGCGCAGCAACCCCTGGCGGCTTTCCATCGGTGGCCTGCTGCTCGGTGTTGTTCTCAGTTTCTATCAGCTTACCAGTCTGGCGGAAGGCGTGACCAGGCTTGAGCGTCTGGCAGAGATTGGCACTCGTCTCTTCGCATGGTGGCAGGCCCTGGTGGGCGGTGGCACCAGCAGCGACACGTTGGCGTTCAGCTTCTTTGTCGTGCTCACCTCCTGGCTGGTGGGGTTCGTCTCGTCCTGGTTTCTGTTCCGTAAGCACAGCATCTGGGGTGCGCTCCTTCCCGGTGGGGTTGCCGTGGTTGCCAGCCTGATAAATGTCCCGTCCAGAGAACAGATGTTTTACCTGCACCTATATCTGTTTGTAGCGTTCCTCTTGGGAGCGCGTCTGTTCTCTCTGGAGCGCCGGCTCGAGTGGGAAAAGAGAGGCGTTCAGCATCTTCCCGCTGATTCTGTCGTACGTTTGCCTGAGGCCTTCTGGTTAGCAATGGCGGTTGTGCTGGCGACTTCCCTGCTCCCTATGGAGCCTGCCAGAATCAACCCGGTCGCTGCAGCATGGGACCGGATGAGTTCACCAGCAAGAGCTATAGGCGAGGAGCTTGCCAGGGTTCTGGTTGGGGTGCCCGGTGGAAACCCAGACTCAGGCCATTCCTTTGGACCGACCCAGCCTTTTGACGGAGGCACAACTCTGAGAGAGGAGCCCGTCCTGATTGTGGAGGCGCCCTTCCCCATCTACTTGCGGGCCAGGAGTTATGATGTGTACACACACCGGGGCTGGGAGACCAGTGAGACGCGTCTGGTGCCTGCCGGATGGACCCCTGAGCAAGGCACAGCCGCGGAGTTCTGGAAGTTGCAGGAGGTTGAGGTGATGATAAGGGACCTGCCCTCGCTGGCAACAGACGAACCACTATATCTGGGCGGCCGTCCCATCAGCATATCAACTGGGTATCAACTGGAGGTGCCGGATCCTGCCCGTTATCGTATACAGGTTGACGAGGGCGGGCTGAGGTCGTCTCTGGCAGCAGATGGTCTCCCGCCTGATCTGGAGAAGACGGCGCAACGGCTGCTGGAACTGAGCACTGCCTCTGGCGGACGCCTGATCGAGTCGGAGATCACATCCGTGCTCCCCGAGGACGTGTGGATGGTTGCTTGGGAGGATGGCGTGGAAGGAGTCGCGACGATCACCTTGGAACGGCGTTTCCCCATTCCGCCGGATACTCTTTCGGTGCGCATCACCGGTCCACTTGCCACTGGAGGGTCGTACCGGGCTACTGTGCATGTGTCTGCGGCAACTGAAGGCGATTTGCGTGGGGCAGGTGCTGAATATCCGGGCTGGGTCCTGGATAGATACCTGCAGCTTCCCGTCTCCATGCCCTCACGGGTCGTCGACCTTGGCCGGGAACTGACCAGTAGTGCTGAAAACCCATACGACATGGCTGTAGCCGTCCGCGACTATCTTCGCACTCTCGACTACTCGCTGGAGATAGAAGCGCCCTCTGACGGAGTTGACGGCGTTGACTATTTCCTCTTTGACGTGCGGGAGGGCTACTGCCAGTATTTTGCCTCTGCTATGACCGTGCTGTTGCGCGCCTGCGGTGTGCCGGCTCGCATGGTAGTGGGATATGGCCCCGGCGAGACGGTGGATGTGCATCCGCCTGAGGAGACGATCGGTCCTCCGCCTGGCGAATGGCAGACCGGGCCACTGACGTTCGTCGTGCGAGACTCCCATAGCTGGAGTGAGGTGTTCTTCCCGGGATATGGCTGGATACCTTTTGAATCCACTCCTGTATGCCCCCTCATTACTCGTGGAAACCCTTTCCCGCCGTCGCCTGGAGGTGGGGAGGATGGTGGTGGAGTCCTTCCTGATCAGGGAGGGGGTACTGGTTCCTTCCCTGGCGACGCAGATGGTATTGGGACAGGCGCCGCACGGTATGTCTGGCCCCTGGGGGTATCTCTGGGACTGGCACTGCTTGGTATGATCGTGTGGCTGGGGTGGCGACGCCTGCTGGGACAAGTATCGGAGCCCCGGACGGCATATGCCAGGATAGGCTACCTTGCAGCACTAAGCAGGCTGGGTCCAGGCAGGAGCTTGACGCCTTACGAGTATGGGCGCTTGTTGGCAGTAGCCGTGCCGGACATGTCAACAGACCTTAACACAGTAGTGGACACCTATGTGCGTGCTTGTTATGGTCGCTGCAATCTGACGCGCGGTGACCTGTCACGTGTCGCAGAGGCATGGCCGCGGGTGCGCAACGGATTGCTGCGCCGAGCCATGTCCGGCCTCTTGCCGCGCAGATTCTGGTGAAGAGAGACAGAATCCGGACACGCCTGCTCTGTCAGGCCTCAGGTCCCATACAGCCAGACCGATCGTCTCGAGCCTCGCACTGGCAGTGTCCGTAGCTTTGACTGCCGCGGTCGGTGTGTTTCTAGTCTCAGCCCCGGTCAACCCAGCCAGTCGCCCGACCACCAGGCACCGCTACGTGCCCCACCACATCTTCAACAATTCGGTGCGTCTCCACACGCTTCATTCGGGCTGAAGGAGTGACGATCACGCGATGCGCCATCACCGGCACCGCCAACTCCTTTACATCGTCCGGTATAACATAGTCACGCCCCCGCAGCAGCGCAAGTGCCTGACAGGAACGAAACAGAGCCAGGCCTGCTCGGGGCGAGGCGCCCAGGGCAGCGTCGTCGTGTGTTCTGGTGGCCTGGACCAGTGAAACTATGTATCGCCTTACCTGATCGTGCACGAAAATCGCTTTGACAGCTTCCTGTGCTTCCTTCACTTGGTCTGCACTCGCGACAGCGCTAAGACTCTCGATGGGATGCTGCAGGCGCTGGCTATCTATGATGGATATCTCATCAACGAAGGAGGGGTAGCCCAGTTGTATGCGGATCATAAACCGGTCAAGCTGGGCCTCGGGCAGGGGGAAGATGCCTTCGTGCTCGATGGGGTTTTCGGTTGCCACTATCATGAAGGGACTCGCGATCTTATGCGTTATGCCGTCCACCGTGACCTGTCTCTCCTCCATCGCCTCCAGAAGAGCTGACTGGGTCTTGGGGGTGGCACGGTTGATCTCGTCTGCCAGCACGATCTGTCCCAATACGGGACCCGGGCGGAACTCGAACTCACGGGTCTGCTGATTAAATATGGACACGCCCGTGATGTCGCTGGGAAGCATGTCCGGGGTGAGCTGTATCCTCTTGAAGACACAGTCTATCGACCGCGCCAGGCTCTTGCCCAGCATGGTCTTACCCACCCCAGGCACGTCCTCTATGAGGACGTGCCCATGGCTCAGGAGCGCTATCACTGCCAGTTCTACCGCCTGCGCCTTGCCGATGATGACCTTCTGTATGTTGTCGATAATCCTGCCGGCAATATCCTGTGCCTGAGATTGATCCACTGGAGGCCTCCGATGCTTGTGTCGCAGTCTGACATTCTCCGCCAGCAGGCGCGGCCTGTGCGGATGGATGTCTGAGTGCCCATTGTAACACAGCCCATTGAAGGTGTACAAGAAGCTCAGCCTGTAAGAGCGCTAGCACACCTGGAGAACACGCGGCTTAGGGGCATGGGACAACTTGTAAGGAGTCATGGACGCCGAGGTGCGCTAAGGCAGGCTAGCTTATCCTGCCGAACTCTTTCTCCAGCCGATGCGAACTTAGATGAATCATGGTGGACCTGCCATGGGGACAGGTGCGAGGTTGTCTCGTTTGTTCTAGCTGCTTTATCAACTCCCGCATCTCCTCATTGCTTAGCTGCTGGCCCGCCCTGATAGAGCCATGACAGGCTAAAGATTGGGCCATCTTATCCTCCCAACGATCGGGGCTCTCTTTGTTGACAAGGGTGTCAAGCAGCATCGCCACTATCTCGGCAATGTCTGCCCTGGCCATTATGGCCGGGATGGCGCGTATGAGATAACTCTTGTTCCCAAAAGGCTCAATGGTGAAACCAAATTCAGTCAGCAACTCCGTATTAGATCTCAGGGTTTCTTCTTCTCTGGGGCTTAGCTCCATTGCTATCGGCTCGAGTAATCCCTGGACTTCAACTTCCTTCCGTGACTTCTGCCCCAGGATCCGATCATAGAGTATGCGCTCATGGGCAGCGTGCTGGTCGATGAGGTAGAGTCCATCAGGTCCCTCGGCGATGACATAGGTGCTGGCTAGCTGTCCCAGTATCCTCAGAACGGGCAACTCCATGACTGGCAACTGCGCAACGGCAAAGGCCGGCTCGTTATCCATTATCATGCGTGGGCTCTGCCATCGCCCTGAATCACGTGAGAAGGGCGCAGCTTTCGGTCTAGCGGCCATAGGTGTCATGGCCAATGCCTCCCTTATCGCTTCACGCACGTCACCGAACACGGTTTGTTCGTGGCAGAACTTCACCTGTGCTTTGGCGGGATGGATGTTAATATCAAGCTCTTGAGCGGGCAACGAGACGTTGATTACGGCAATGGGATGCTGGCCGTCGCTGAGTAAGCCGCGATAGGCTTCCTCGGTGGCCCGAGCTAGCAAGGGACTGCGTACCCACCTTCGATTGACGAAGAAGCTGAGATAGTTGCGAGTAGAGCGGGCTGAGGCGGGTGGGCTTATCAGGCCGGTGACTTCAGCCAGCCCATCCCTCCGCTCTACCTTGAGCATCCTTTGAGCTAGCTCTGGACCATATATCTCGCTTACGATCTCGCGTAAATCACCGTCGCCTGTGGTGCGCAGGCTCAGGCGCCCATCCAGAAGCAGGCTGAACCTGACCTCAGGGAAAGCAAGGGCATACTGGCTCACCAAATGAGCAATGTGGCCATTTTCGGTACTGGTTGACTTGAGAAACTTGAGCCGGGCCGGGAAGTAGCGAAACAACCGACTGACGGTGACAGTAGTGCCTGGAGGCCTTGCTCGGCCTTCTCTGCGAACTACCTCGCCCTTTCTCAAACATATATAGTTGCCGGCTGAATCTGAAGACGTTTGGGTGAGGATCTCAACATCGGCTACAGCGGCGATGCTGGGGAGTGCTTCCCCCCGAAAGCCAAGGCTTAAGATTCTACCCAGGTCTTCCAGATCACTGATCTTGCTGGTGGCGTACCTGTGAAAGGCAAGCTCTAGCTCCGAGGAAGGGATGCCCGCTCCGTCATCGCTCACCTTGATTAGCTCTACTCCACCGCTGCGCGCTTCAACAGCGATCTGGGTAGCGGCAGCATCGAGGGAATTCTCTATCAGTTCCTTGACCACCGACGCCGGCCTCTCAACGACCTCCCCGGCAGCGATCTTGGAGACTACTTCACTCGGTAGAACCCTAATCGCCATCTAGATATCATTCTACACGGTTTCGTGTATTGTGTCAATAGTCTATGCGGGAGGGTCGACATGTCTCTCGATCTTCTCCAGAGGTGCCAGGCTGGCCAGGAGCTTCTTAACCCCCGCCCCTTCAAAAACCACGGTCAACTCCTGGTCGTCCCTGGCGGGGCTGCAGTTCATCACAATCCCGGAACCGAACTTGCTGTGGCGGACATGGTCACCGACCTTGAGTGCTAAGGCGCCGGTGGGCCGATACACAGTCTGGGGTTTCTGAATATAGCCGGGGCCAGGCACAGGAGCCGGACTCTCCGCGTAAGGTCCTCCCCGGCTTATCAGGTGGGGTGAGATATCCTTCAGGAAGCGAGACGGCGGGTTTGCCGTGCTCCCGCCGAACAAGCTCCGACGGTAACAGCGCAGAAGGTAGAGTCGCTTCTCGGCTCTGGTGATTCCCACGTAGCAGAGCCGACGCTCTTCTTCCATTTCATCAGGGTCGTCGAACGATCTTCTGTGTGGGAGAATCCCTTCCTCAAGACCGACAATGAAGACCACGGGGAATTCCAGTCCTTTGGCTTGATGCAGGGTGATCAGAGTCACGGCGTCAGTCCCTTCATCCAGTTCGTCGATGTCAGCGACCAGGCTTACGTTTTCCAGAAATGGGGTTAGTGCCTCCCCCGGGTCCAGCTCATCATATTCGCCGGCTACGTTGCGCAGCTCCATTATGTTCTCCCACTTCTCATCTCCGCCATCCTTATCCTGAATATACTCGCGGTATCCGGTCTGCACGAGTATCGCATCCACCAGAGCAGAGGGACTCAGCTCACCGCTCTGTGCAATAAGCCCGGCTATGAGAGCATCGAAGCCAGCCAGGGTCTGCACAGTGCGAGGTGGCAGAGATTCCTCGGCTTCCCCGGCGGTTTCCTTGCGGCTCATGTGTCTCAAAGCGTCAAAGAGGGACGTATCACGGGCTTTTGCCCACGACTGAAGCTGGCTGAGGGTGCGGGTTCCGATGCCTCTGTTGGGAACATTTACTATCCGGGTGAGGCTGACATTGTCCAGGGGATTATGAATGACCTTGAGATACGCGATGATGTCCTTCACCTCTTTCCGGTGGTAGAAACGCGTGCCAGCAACAAGCTTGTAAGGTACACCATACCTGAGGAGAGTTTCCTCTAAAGCTCGTGATTGGGCATTGACTCGATACATGATGGCACAATCCTTGAGCGATATCTGCTCACCAGCCATGAGACTCTCGATCTCGTTGACCACAGACTGAGCTTCTTCCTCGGCACTGTAGTTCTCAATGATGATTACCGACGCTCCTTCCTCGTTTCCCGTCCACAGCCTCTTCTGCTTGCGCTGCACGTTGGCTGAGATAACGTCGGAGGCTACCTCCAGGATGGTCTTCGTGGAGCGATAGTTCTGCTCCAAGAACACCACTTTGGCCTCTGGGTAGTCCTTCTCGAAGCTCAGGATGTTACGCAGATCAGCAAATCTCCAGGAGTAAATGGATTGGTCAGGGTCGCCGACCACACACAGGTTCCTGTACTTGCCTGATAGCAGCTTCATCAACATGTACTGAGCGATGTTGGTGTCCTGAAATTCGTCCACCATGATATGAACATACGTTGACTGGTATCGGTTCAGGACTTGAGGATGGTCCCGCAATAAC
>Ga0209986_10001976_pt1 | contig 19218 bp, 14 predicted proteins | sample BlataG_FD_183168 | JGI IMG/M metagenome (GOLD analysis project Ga0209986, IMG submission 183168) | Deep subsurface microbial communities from Black Sea to uncover new lineages of life (NeLLi) - Black_00105 metaG (SPAdes) (version 2) | ecosystem: Environmental > Aquatic > Marine > Oceanic >... | reverse complement strand
TAATAGGTTCATTTTTTCTTCGGCTTCATTTAAAGCATCTTTCGGAGAAAGCTGACCGGCAAGTGATTTCTCAAAACTAGATACAAAAATTTCTCTAATTGCTACAAAAGGTCCTAAGCGGACTCCGGTAGATGCTGCAGTATCCCGTTTCCCGGAAAGGATCTGAAGGAAAGCGGTGAGGTAGGCTTGATCTTCCGAGAACCAGCCTTCGTCTAATAGAGTTTTAAGTGCGGCTCCGCTCACCGGAAAGTATCCCGTACCTTTGTGCCACTGGATAGCAATATCTTTTTGGCCAAGATATTTAAGGAATTCCCAAACACCGCGGAGTTCTTCTTCGCTTTGTCCTTTGGTGACCCAAAGGCTTCCGCCTCCGATAATAGAGTTTCCCACCGGATATCCTTCGAAACGAGGGTAGAAGCTTGTGCCAACCTTAAATTCAGCAGCTTTGATAATGCCAGCCAGTGATGAAGTAGACTGGATAAGCATAGCGATCTGCCCAGAATTAAAAGCTGTGTTTGCTGAGTACTCTGCTCCACCAAAGATATAAATTCCCTTATCGTGTAGCCTTGTCCAGGTTTCGAAGATCATATGACCAAAATCATCGTTAAAGACCACTTTTTTTGCTAATCCGGATCGTCCATTATCATTGTCTGCATAAAGATGGTCATGAATGGCAAGGGCTTGTTCGAAAATCCAATCAGGCCAACCAGTGGAATAAACGTGATCTACTACTCCGCTTGCCAGGAATTTTTCTCCATACTCTTCCATCTCTTTCCAGGTTGTAGGCGGCTTATTCGGATCAAGTCCGGCTGCTTCAAAAAGATCTTTGTTGTAGTAAAGCATGGCCGTAGAGGAGTTAAAAGGCATGGACCAAAGGTTCCCGTCGACTGAATAGTAGTTAGTAATGGGGATAACATATTGTGCCCAATCCCAGGTTTCTCCCAACATTCCAGGGATTTGATAGACAGGAGTAATGGCGTCACTGTCAATCATCGTCTGAGTCCCTACTTCATAAACTTGGACTATACTTGGTCCTGTTTTACTAGGGTATGCTGCAACATATTTAGTTAGTGTTTCCGCATAGGTCCCGGTAAATAGCGGCTTAACTTCAAAATCAGGATGGGTGGCATTAAAGCCTTCAATAATCGACTCTAATACCCCAAGACGCGACCCGCTCATTGCATGCCAAAAGGTTATGGTTACCGGTTGAGCTAAAACAGTCCCTGTTGATAACAACAAACATAAAGTTAAAATCAAAATAATCAAAAAATTCTTTCTCAATTTCATAATAAAGTTATAACCTCCTTAAAAATTTTAAAACTTTATTGATTGATACACCTTTATTATTTCTATATATCGCCCCCTTTCATCTTAAATTAGTAGCCCATGCAAAATTGCTATTCTCTAAGAGTGTACTAAGAGCGGAGAAATTAAATAACCCTATCAGTAAGTTAGAAAAGCCTATCAATATCGCAAAAACATCGAACTGATAGAATTCTTCCTCAAGCACCCAACGCTAATCTAGTAGTAGGTTAGCGATGAATATGTAGTTGATAAATCGCAAATTGAAGTTATCTATTAAAACTCTAAATTAACTTACCAAAAAAGTATAACGAGCTATTTTTAATTATAACCTAATTGCTACTGTATTTAAAGAAAAAATATTATTTCCAAGTTTAATTAAAACTACCATAATTCTTTTTTACTGGTAGATACTGCCAGGACTCCTTTTTGCAATAATTTCTCTATTTCACTTTTATCAGAAATCAGACCGCCGGCAATAACCGGACAGAGCAACTCTTTATATATATGCTCTATAAAATATGGAGCGGCTATCCCGGGTAAAATTTCCACTGCATCAGGCTGATTGTTTTTTAAAAGCTGTTCTCCAGTCTTTAAAGCAGCAGAGTCCAGTAAAAAAAGACGCTGTATAGCAATAAGCCCTTCTTTTTTAGCTCTATTGATTAGATTGCTTTTGGTGGTAACAATACCATTACAAAGCTCTTTCTTAGCTAAATATATTACTCCTTCCCTATCTCGACCAATTCCTTTGATTAGATCCATATGTAAAAAAACCAGCTTGTTATGCTTTTTGCATTCTTTTATAATCTGGGGCAGATTAAATATATCTCCATAGAGAATAAAAAGGGCAGCAGCTTTGCTGTTGAGAGCATATTTAAAATCTGAATCGTTTCTTATGGAGGCAATTATGGGGTGTTCTCTAAAACAGTCTCTGAGGTCTTGCATCTATAGTTTTTCCCCTTAATGTTATAATTTTATATAAATACAGAAAATTGATTGAAAAATTGTTATAAAAATAATAACACATATAATTGGTTACTTCAAAATTTTATAGATAGGTAAATTAGAATTTACCTTTTTCACGTTCCGGGTGGCAACCAGGCTTACGCCTGTTCCCATCAAATCATCTTTTATTACCTGACCTATCTTAACCGGGGCTTTCACTTCAATTTCAGCAATTTCGGCCATAGATTCTAATAATAATCTTTTGGGAATTGCTTTTTCCGTCTTTACCGACACTAAAGGTAATTCACCGCTAATCACTTTAACTGTAGTGGGTAAAATTCTTAGCGGATTGGTAAATTCTTCTTCGGCATATTTAATTCCTTTAGGACAGGCATTCCCTATAATAGAGGTAATCTTTCCATCTTTACTCTGGATGGTCATCCTACAACCTATGGGGCAGCTTACACATATTATCTTATTTTGTTCCATCCTCTTTACCCTCTAATCCTTTTTAATAGAGATGGTTATATTTTTCAATTTATTATCCAATAAAACTTCCGGTAAATAGACGCTCACCATCTCCCCCGGAGTCACAATCCTCTTCTTGTAAGAACCCAATACTCTGTCTTTATCATCTAATAAATTAATCCTGACCCTCTCTGCCGGCTTTTTTACCCGCATAAATATTTTTATTTTCTTCCTTCCCGGAACAATAAAATCTATATGTTGAGGGACCATATAAGCAATATTATCACCGGGGACTATCTTTAAAGGTTGGGAACGAAACTTTCTATTCCTTTTAAGGTATTCACCTACAGCTCTACCTACAATTTCTCCTTCTTCGGTAACAAAATCGGCTAAGTCATGGACATGCAGGACATTTCCACAGGCAAAAATTCCCTCAATCTCCGTCTCTCGGTTTTCATTTACTATAGGCCCTTTGGTTACCGGGTCTAATTTGATCCCGGCTTCTATGGTTAGTTCATTTTCCGGAATTAAGCCAACAGATAATAGGATGGTATCACAGCTTATCTCTTCCTCGGTTCCGGGAATCGCTTGCAAGTTTTTATCCACCTGAGCGACGGTCACTCTTTCTACCCGCTTTTCCCCCTCAATTCGGGTAATAGTATGATTGAATTTTAAGGGGATATTAAAATCATCCAGACATTGAACCTTATTTCTGATTAGTCCGGTAGAAAAAGGCATAATTTCCAAGACCGCCTTAACTCTTGCTCCTTCTAAAGTCATCCGGCGGGCCATAATCATCCCGATATCCCCCGAACCCAGAACAACTACCTCACGACCCGGTATATATCCTTCAATATTAATATATCTCTGGGCGGTGCCGGCGGTAAATATTCCGGCAGGTCTGTTCCCGGGGATAGCAATCGCTCCCCTGGTTCTTTCCCGGCATCCCATAGCCAGAACAACTGCTTTAGCCTGGATATGTAATAAACCATCATCTCTGTTTATGGCTATAATCCGTTTATCGGGAGTTATCTTTATAACCATCGTTTCTGTCTTTACATCAATCTGCTTATCATTAAGTTTAGCAATAAATCTCTCTGCATATTCCGGTCCGGTCAATTCTTCCTTAAAATACTGTAAGCCAAATCCATTATGGATACACTGGGGAAGGATTCCTCCCAGATATTTATCTCTCTCCAGGAGTAAAATATCTTTCACCGTGTTTCTTCTGGCTTCCAGGGCAACAGCCAGACCGGCCGGCCCTCCTCCTATAATTAATAAATCATACTCTAACTTCATCTTTAAACTTAACTCCTGTTTCTTTGATCATATCTTTGGTCTTAGTCTTTAAAATTTCTGAACCCGTTCCTTTTTTGGTTATTTTTAAAGGAGAGATTTTTAATTCTTCCGATAGAATTTTTAAAACTTTAGGACTGCAAAAACCCCCCTGACATCGACCCATCCCTGCCCTTATCCTTCTTTTGATGGCATCCAGACTTCTGGCCGGTACCGGTTGGTGGATAGCCCTGAGCATCTCTCCTTTGCTTACTTTTTCACATCGGCAGATAATTTCTCCATAATCAGCATCCTTTTCTACTATCTCCTGCCATTTACCTGTCTTGTCTAAATAATCTGCAAATTTCGGCTGCTCGACTAAGGTCTCTACAAAATCATCCTTGTAATTTAATTCTAACTGGGGAGAAATTTCTTTAACCACTTCTTTTAAAATACCACTTACCATCTCGGCAATAGCCGGGGCAGAACTTAAGCCGGGTGATTCAATGCCTGCCACATTGATAAATCCTCTAATGTTTTTTGAGGCCTCAATAATAAAATCATCTCTCCCTTCAATATCTGCTCTTAAACCGGCAAAAGAGTTTATCAGGTCTTGATGGGGGAGATGAGGAATTAATTTTCTGGCCCCATCATATACTTCCTTTATCCCGGCCCTGGTGGTAGCCGGGTCATCCTTCTCTTTTACCCGACAAGAGTTAGGCCCTATTAAGAGATTGCCATGAACCGTGGGAGCCACCAAAATTCCTTTGGATAATTTAGTGGGAATAGGGAAGAGAATATGATTAACCAGATTTCCCCACTGCTTATCAAAAAGCTGATATTCGCCTTTTAAGGGATTTATCTTAAAACTATCTCCGGCAGTTTTGGCTATCTCGTCGGCATGCAATCCGGCAGCATTTATTACTGCTCTGGTTTTGATCAAGCCCCGGTCAGTAACTACACCGCAAACCTGCCTTTTTTCAGTTTTGATGTCTTTTGCTTCTGTTTCCAGTAATACTTTAACCCCGTTTATCACTGCACTATCAACCAGAGCGATAGTAAGCTTATAAGGAGAAATAATCCCGGCAGAAGGGGCATAAAGGGCATGTTTCGTTTGGGCATTCAAATTGGGTTCTAATCTAAACAACTTATCGCCGGCAATTATCTCTAAATTTTTAAGCCCGTTCTTTTCTCCATTTTTCTTTAATTCTCTTAATTTTTTCAAATCTTGCTCATTAAAGCCCACCACCAATGAACCTACCCTCTTAAAACGCACTTTCAAGTCCCGGCATAATTTGTCAAACCTGGAATTACTTTTTATATTTAATTGTCCTTTCAGGGTTCTGAAATCAGCGTTATAGCCGGCATGGATAATCCCGGAATTACCCTTGCTAGTCCCCATAGCCACATCATCTTCTTTTTCTATAAGAATTATTTTCAGACTATATCTGGATAGCTCTCGGGCAATGCTTGCCCCGATTACTCCTCCTCCTATAATTACTACATCTGCTTTCATTGACATTCTCCTTAGTTGTGTAATAAATAAAAAAACCATTTCATCAACCGACATATCTGACTAAAATCAGATAAAAGGGATTAACCTCCCTGGTTAATAAAATGGCTTTCTCTAAAATCTCTACCATTTGTATTTAATTTTTTTATATAATATCATACAGAATTATAATTTACAAATTTACTCTTTCAGGGTATTATATAAAAAGCTGGCATAAATTAGTCGTTAGTGAATAAACCTAACGTGGAGCGTACAGCGTTTAGCGTATAGTATATAGCGAAAAACGAAAAGCGCAAAACGTAAAGCCATAGCTCAAAATTTAAAACTTAAATATATTGTTTTATATATTGATTTTTTATCTTTTATTTTTAACTTTTTAGTTGTAACTGAAACTGTCAACTGAAATCCTGTATTTAATACTAACGACTAACGACTATTCACTAACGACTAATTTGGGTTTTTACGAAAAAAGGAAATTCCTAATTTCATTTAGAAAATATAAAAGGGAGAATAATATGTTTTTTGTTCTAATGGGTCTAATCGGCGGTCTGGCTCTCTTCTTATATGGAATGCAAATTACCAGTGAAGGCTTAAAGAGTACCTTCGGTAATAAACTAAAACAGATCCTGAGCACCCTGTCCAAGAATAAATTAATCGCCTTATTCACCGGCATTATCCTTACTTTTACTATTCAGAGCAGCACCGCCGCATCTACTTTATTGGTAAGTCTGGTAAATACCGGGATTATGAGCTTAAGTCAGACTCTCGGTATCTTGCTGGGGACCAGTATGGGGACAACTCTTACTGCTCAGATAATCGCCTTTAAGGTATCTGACTATGCCCTCTTAATAATTGTTCTTGGATTTGGCTTAAAGCTCTTGGGGAGAAAAAGAAAACAGAGATTTATAGGCAGTATCTTACTGGGCATAGGTTTTATTTTTTTAGGAATGAAGGTGATGTCCGAGTCAGTCTCTCCCCTTAAAGACCACACCCTCTTTAAAGAAACCTTGACTAGTTTAGAACATATTCCTTTGTTGGCCTTACTCGCCTCTGCCTTGCTTACCAGTATAATTCAAAGCAGTACCGCTACTATGGGTTTAACTATTTCTCTGGCTATGCAAGGTTTGATATCTCTAAATCTGGCTATTCCGATAATTTTGGGCTCACATTTGGGCTCTTGCTCTACCGTCCTTTTTGCCGGTATTGGAGCTTCCAGGAGTGCAAAAAGAGTTGCTTTGGCAAACCTATTGTTTAAATTGGGAGGAGTTATCGTATTTTTCTTGTTAGCTCCCTCAGTAGTTCTACTGGTACAGAAATCTTCGGTAAACTTACCCCGACAAATTGCTAACGCTCATGCCTTAATCATTGTAGGTAATGCCTTAATTTTTCTTCCTTTTACTGAAAGATTTGCCAAATTTTTGGAAAAAGTTATTCCCCAAACAGAAGAGGTAGAGTCTTTACAAAAACCTAAATTCTTAGACTTAGGTGCCCTTAAAACCCCGGAGATTGCCTTCTATCTTGCCAGTAAAGAGATATTACGAATTTCCAATGCTGTAGAGGAGATGGTCCTGGGTGTTATGAAGGTATTTATTAATAATGATGAAAAACTGCTGGATGAAATAAGCACACAAGATATGATTGTGGATAACCTCTCTCGAGAGATAACCAAATATCTAACCAAAATAAGTTTTGAAACCCTCTCCGAAGAACATTCTAAAGAAGTATTTAGATTATTATACGTTGTCGATGACCTGGAACATATTGGAGATTTGATAGATAAAAACTTGATTCCTTTGGTAGAAAAAAAGATAGACCACAGTATGGTATTTTCTGAAAAAGGAGTAGAAGAGATTAAAAATATGCATCAAGAGGTTTATAATAATCTCCGAAATGCTATCGGGGCTTTTGCTCTCCAGGACCAGAGGATGGCTCAAAAAGTAATCGACCAGAAAAAATACATCGATTCCTTAGAAATAACTTTACGTAAGACTCATATCAACCGATTAAATGTAGGGATAGAACTTTCCCAAAAGACCAGCGGGGTTCATTTGGATCTAATCAATATTCTCAAAAGAATAAATGATCACGCCTTCTCTATCGCCCGGGCAGTAGTGGGGGAAATCTAGCGTGGAGCGTATAGCGTTTAGCGTATAGTATATAGCGAAAAACCATAATTGTTATTTAAGAATTCAGGAGCCAGTAGTCAGAAGTCAGAAGAATATAATCCCATGATTTTAAATAATTCTGAATACTGGATTCTGACTCCTGACTTCTATTCTCTTAACGAGATACAAATTAGGGCTTACGTAAAAAGGAAAAGCTTTATATGAACAATATGATAAATAATCAATCCAAAACAGAAAGCCTTATTCTTATCCCTATTTATAATGAACAGAAACACATTTTTAATGTTTTAAGAGAGGTAAGAAAATACTCACCAGAAGACTTGCTGGTGGTCAATGATGGCTCCACCGATGAGAGCAAAGATATTGTTGAGGAAATTGCTTCTTGCGCTAAACTCAAAGGGAAACTTGTTATTATAAATCATTCAGAAAATAAAGGGTATGGCAAATCTTTGATTGACGGAATTAATTTTGCCCGGGATAACAATTACCGATATCTTCTGTCTTTAGATTGTGATGAACAACATGAGCCGGAATTAATTCCTCAATTCTTTAAAGAGATTAAAAAAGAAAAATTTGATATAGTTTCTGGTTCTCGTTATCTGTCTTTCCAAAAACAGATTGATGCTCCGCCCGAAGACCGATATACAATTAATCGTAAAATCACCGGGCTAATCAATGAGATAACCGGCTACGGACTAACCGATTCTTTCTGTGGGTTTAAAGCATATCAGATGGAAGGCTTGAAAAAATTAGAATTAACCGAAAAGGGATATGGCCTCCCTCTTCAACTCTGGATTCAGGCTTATAAAAACAACCTAACCGTAAAAGAGCTGCCGGTGAGTACGATTTATAAAGATAAAGACCGTACTTTTGGTAATTATCTGGACGACCCGGAAAAGAGATTGGCCTATTACCAAAAAATTATAGATAGTGAGGTGAAAAAATGCTTAATATATTAGCTGTCGGCCCCCATCCCGATGATGTGGAATTGGGAATGGGTGGTTCTATATTAAAATTTACCGAAGCAGGTCATCAAGTTACTGTCGTGGATTTAACTGATGGAGAGCCTACTCCTCATGGGGATCCGGAGACCAGGAAAAAAGAAAGTGTAAAATCAAGCAGGATATTGGGAATCGAAGAGAGGATTACTCTTGATTTTCCCAATCGATATCTTCAGGATGAAATAGAGGTCCGCCAGGAATTAGCTGAAGTCATCAGAAAAATTCAACCGGATATCCTTTTTGCCCCTTACTGGATAGATGCCCATCCTGACCATGTTGCAGCCTCAAAAATCTGTGATGCAGCCCGTTTCTACGGAAAATTCACCAAAACAGAGATGCAGGGCAGGCCCTTTTATGTAAAGAAAATATATTATTATATTGCTTCTCATCTAAAGATAAATTTCAAGCCTTCTTTTGTTATGGATATAAGCAAAGTGATGGAGATGAAGATAGAATCTATCAGATGCTATGAATCCCAATTTGGGCCTTCTCCTGAAGGGCATCAGTTATTTGAATGGGTCTTAAATTCTAACCGTTACTGGGGAAACCTTATTGGCACAGAGTTTGCCGAACCATTTATCTCTAAGGAAGAAATAGGCATTAAGGATATAGAGGCACTTTTGTAGATGGAAAGACGGCTCTTTAAAGCTCCCCAAAATAAGCAGATTTTCTTCTCTCCCCCGGCGGACAAAATTAGTTCTCTCTTAAAAGAGAATAAGAAAATTTTTAGCCAGTATTCCTTTACAATCCTTAATCGGCCTTTTAGGGAAGTGAGGAAAAAGAGCCGAAAAGAAGTTGTTCAGAGGGCTTTAAAATTTAGTTCTAAATTTGACCCCAATATTGAAGAAAAAATTAGTTTCGCTCCCCAATACATTATTCAGACCGGCCATCAACCGGTATTTTTTCATCCCGGGATATGGATTAAAAATATCTTTTTAAATGAACTCCTAAAATCTCCTCTTCTGGATAAGTCTTTGGGATTAGATATTATCCTGGATAATGATATCTGTAAAGACCTTAATCTTTCTTTGCCCGTTCTCTCCTCTAGCGGTAATTTGAAATTAGAAAAAGTCAATTTTTTATCTTCAGCTCTTGCTCCAAACCTTCCCTTCGAAGAATATCCCTGCCCTTCTTTGGAACTGATTACTAAATTTAATCGGGACATCATCCATAGACTCAAACCCCTGGAATCAGAAAATAAGGATATCTTAAATAACTTTAAAAATTTTACCCGATGTCTGGAAAATTCTTCCCGTTTTTACAGCCAAAATTACGCAAGGGGAAATCTGGGAGAATTTCTTGGTTTGGCCCGCCGACTTTACGAACAGGAGATTGAGCCTGCTTATCTGGAAATTCCTTTTTCTCAAATCTGTGATAGTGATGAATTTCTCTCCTTCTTTTTAGAAATTATTAAAAACATCAAATCTTTTTCCAAAATTTATAATAATAAATTGGATGAATACAGAAAATTGTTTAAAATCAAAAACCGGGCACACCCCTTACCCAATTTAACGATTAAGGAAAATCTTATCGAAGTCCCCTTCTGGATCTGGAGAGAGGGAGATCAGAGGAGAAAAATTTTTATTCTGAGAGAGAAAGAAGTAAATTATCTTTATAATGATTCTTATGGCAAGATATTTCTTATAGAAAAAGACGGTTTAAAATCTTTGCTTTCCTTAAAAACCTTCCTCAAAGAACGGGGGTTAAAAATAAGACCCAAGGCCCTTTTATTAACTTTATACAATCGTCTATTTATCTCTGACCTTTTTGTTCACGGCTTGGGAGGGGCGAAATACGACCTGGTAACCGATGAGATTATCAGAGAATTTTTTAAAGTAGAGCCTCCTCACTTTTTAGTTGCCTCCTGCACTTTATATCTTAATTTTAAATCCTCCCCCGGTACGCCTGATTCTAAAATATCTGCCCTAAAGAAGAAGATAAGAGATTTGGAATTTAACCCGCAGAGATATATTAATGAATTAACTTTAACCAAAAAAAAGAAAAATCAAATTAGAGAGCTGGCTGAGAAAAAAACTGAATTAATTAAAAAAATTAGAGGGGTCCTCACATCGGCAGAAAAACGAAAAATTTCTGAAGAGATCAAGGCAATAAATAATTTCATGGTAGAAAAAGTAAGGCCTTTGAAATGTGAGCTGAGTAAAAAGTTAGAAGATGAGGAAGAAAAGATGAAACAATCTAAAGTTTATACCTTCAGAGAATTTCCTTACTGTTTCTTCTCGGCAAAAGAACTCCGTAGCTTATTAAATTTCTAATTTCCTCTATCCCCCGCCGATAATCGAAAACAGTTTCACCTCAGTAGATTTAACAAGAAGATAATCTTCTTTTACAATTTTATCTCCCGTTTTGATAAAAAATACATCGACCGAAGAAATCTTAGCATCTTCTAATACTTGATGAATGGTTATTGGTTTAGAATAGTTTAATTCTATGATATCAGAGGAATATTTGTACTTTAAATACCCCTCCAGCTTAATACTTATCTTCATCGTTTGACCTCATCGGTGAGCCAATCTAAACCTAATTCGATTAGTTTGGCAGGGGTAGGAATTCCGTTATCCGGATTCCAGCCCATAAGTTCATAACGTAATCTTAGGGCTTCTTGAAAATCTTCTTTATTGATAGCTCCCTGACCATCTAAAGGACCATTTTTAAAGTTATGGAAGAAGACTTCAGGTAGAGTGTCATCTTGGGAAGTAAATCCTTCTCGATGGTTAAAGATACGGGCCATATTAATGGAGCGCTCTCCTAATTGCATCAATTCTAGCCAGGTGGTCTTCCAGCCGGTGGTGGCACGGATAATCTCTAAAAGTTCATCCAAAGTGCCCACACTTCGGGGGACATAACCGAAATCACAAACTCCCAATAAATCAAGTAAAGACCAGTAGATATCTAAAAGTTTAAAGAGGGCTACCTTCTTTTCCCCAATATCAGTAGGAGATACGGGCTCTAAGATTCCCAGTTCTTTCATCTCTTTTATCCCTACCGAGTCTTTATCTTTAAAGAAAGGATCATGAGCAGCCTTCATATGGTCTGCCCCGTAGTCAGAGAGGGCATATTGGAGCCCTACTCCGGTCTTAAGGCGGGGGTCATGCATGGGAATCTCCTGGCCTTTTACCTGGTAAATAAATTTTTCTGCACCTTTGCCAATTTTTTGAGCAGCAAGGTAAGAACCCTGAGATAAGAGGTCTCCCAGTCCTTCTCGATGAGTAATCTTTTCTATCATCTTAAGCACTGCTTCTTTGTTACCAAAAGTAAGCTCTATCCCTCCGGTATCTTCTTTAGTCAATATCCCTTCCTGGTAGCACTGCATAGCAAAGGCAATTACCATACCGGTTGAGATGGTATCCATAGTGTATTTATTACAAAGTTCATTGGCTTTGGCTATATACTTCAGGTCGGAAATACCACAAAGAGAACCCAAAGAGGCGATGGTTTCATATTCCGGGCCTCCGTATGAGGGATCAACTTTAAGACCTGGTTCATTAATCTCTACTACCCGCTTACAGCGGATAGGACAGGCATAACAACCTTTAGTACCTTTTAAGATGGTCTTGTTGTAGGTTTCAGCAGTCAGGCTTTCTCCTTCTTTGAAATAACCGGTAGTCCAGTTATAGGAGGGAAGACATCCTGCTTCATAAAAGCCACGAACAACAGCAGGAGTTCCTAATTCTCGAAGGCCTCGGCTTAGGGGGTTGTCCATAACTCTTTTGGTAATATTTTTGGTGATTTGACTTACTCTTTCTTTATTGTAAAGTTCTATCGGTTTAGTTCCTCTTACGGCAATAGCTTTTAGTTTCTTGGAACCCATCACTGCTCCTAAGCCATTTCTGCCGTTAAAATGTTTTAATTCATTTACTATATTGGCGAAGCGCACCAGGTTTTCTCCGGCAGGACCGATCTGGGCAATCCTGATCTTATCATCAGCTAATTTTTTTTTGATTATCTTCTGGGTTTCTCCGGTGTCTTTACCCCAGAGATTGGTGGCATCTTTAATTTCTACTTTACCATCTTTAATGTAGAGGTATATGGGGGTGGGGGAACTGCCTTTAATGATAAGGGCATCAAAACCGGCTTTCTTCAGTTCGGGTCCCCACCAGCCTCCGGCTTCCGCTTCACCCTGGGCTCCGGTTAAGGGAGATTTAGCACAGACAGTGTAGCGGGGCATGGCCGGGGCAGGTGTACCGGTGATTACACTGGGAGCAAAGATGAGCAAATTATCGGGAGATAAGGGATCGGTATGAGGTTTCATCTCTCTTAACATATAATATAAGGCTAAAGCTCGACCTCCCCAGTAGGTACGGTAAAAGGTCTCGGATGGATGTTCTATCCAGTGTTTTCTTGAACTTAAATCTATATGGAGGATGTTTCCGGTATGACCGTAAGACATAGTTATTACTCCTTCCTTATAACTTATAATATATTGCCTTAACTTTTATTTTAATCTTTAAATAAGTATCAAATGTTTAACTTGCTAAATAATAGCAGATAATCTATCCTATATTGGTAAATTATGTAGAATGATGGAAAAAATGACCATTCCTAATAGGGCGAAAGGATAGATCGCCCCATATCCGGCAGCCGGTTCATCGCTTCCCACTGCCTCTATGGCAGCCCCTAATCCGGGAGTGGAAGTCATTCCCCCGCAAAGAGCTCCTGCTAACATAACCCAGTTTAACTTAAATATATATCGGCCTACTAGATAACCGATGATTATCGCTATCAAGCCGACCACCAAAGAAGTGATAACTAAATAAATTCCTGTACCGGATAGAGCTGTAAAGGCATAAAAACCATACCTTAATCCGATTATCGCCAGGAAGAAAGCCAGAGAAATTTCCCGAATAACCCCTAATATTTTATTATCCATTCTGAAATTAAGGATACCGATTTTGCCGATATGTCCTAAAATTAAGGAAGTTAGCAAGACCCCGCCGGTTGAACCGAGGGCAATATAACCAAGCGGTCCTAAATTAAATTTTAATCTCCCGATAGTGTAACCCAAAAAACAGGTTGCTATAAAAGCGCTCAGATCAAAACGAACAGTATTTTCCTTTCTGTTGAGAGGGGGGCTTATTCTGGTTTCATTCATCTCTCTGGAAAATATTTCCCGCTCTTTTTTTACATCTATTTTAAATATAACCGGTAAAAAGTTTACGGCAAGGATTACAATCAACACTCCAAAGGGATAGCCTACAGAATGTCCAATCCCTATCCCGGCTTCTGCGCTTTTCATAAATTGTTTTTTCTGTTCCTCGGTTAGGAAACCTACGTCTTTTGCTTTTGCTCTCCCGAGTGGATCAATCGCCTTTAATAATTCCTGTTTTTTTCTTTCGGATAAAGAATCATAATTTTCAGCTAATTGGGAAGAATGTTCGCGGGCAGATTCCAGGGCAGCTGCCAGGCCGGGGGAACTGGTTAGCGCTCCGGTGTATACTCCTGTTACTTCATAAGAATTTATCCCCGGTAAAATTAAAGCCATTCCATAGGTGGTCACGGCACCAATAAAAGTAATTAAAAATCCTAATATAATAAATTTGGAGCCGTATCTTTTTATAATTATCCCAATGTCTTTAGAGGCGAGCAGCCCCACTGCAGCAATAAAAAGGATTAAAAAGAGGGTAAAGAAAGCTTTGTCAATTACTCCGTCCTCAATGAGCTGGGTAGCAGTATTATATCCTGATTCAGTTTTTGGAAAAGTACTGGCTAATCTGTAAACCCGCCACCCAATAACCAAACCTACAAATAGGCAGCCAGATACTCCAAAAGTAAATTTACCAAATTTTATCTTACCAAATAACATCCCCAAAAAAACGGTTATCAGCATAAGGACAAAGGGGCTCATTATCCAATCGGCTAAATTAAACTGCATTTTATTTTTGCTCCTTTTCTAAAATTGCTTAACCTGTCTAATGGTCAGAGGGAATCTTTCTCTCTTTTACCCAAGTTAACAATATTTTTTTCTGATTTGATGTCGGTTTTTCCAAAACAAGATTTAGTAATTCTTTTAGTATCTGTCCTATTTTTTCCCCTTCATTATATCCTAATTCAATTAAATCTTTACCGTTTACGGCTAAATCTTTAAGGGATACAGGTGGTCTTTCCTGCAGGATTTCTCTTATATTATTTTCTGCTCTTTCGATTTCAGCTGATTTAAATCTTTCAGAGCTTCGGCTTTCCTTGATAAATGCTTTCTTTAATTCCCAGGTATCTTCTAAATTTTCCATACCTACTCTGGAGGCAAGCTGTCTTATATTTATTTTTTTAGAAAAATTGAGAGCTTTCCAATTTTCCTGAGTGAGCATAGTTACTTTTTTAATCACCTCATTCTTAAACTTTATCCGCTGCAATATTTTGATAGCAACTTCTTCTTTTTCATCTTGGCAGGATATACTCTTTATATTAAATAACAGAATTGATAGCCGCAAGCTTAAATCTGAAGGCAGGCTGGCTGCCATATCTAAAGTATGTTCAAATAAATCTTCGCCCTCGTGAAAATTTTCTCTGCTAATTTCCGCGCACTTTTGCAGTTCAGGCATAATAAATCTTAACAGTCCCAGGCGATACAATAATTTAAATCCTCTTCGGGAATAATTGCTCAGCAGTATTTTAATGAATTCTTCTCTAATCCTCTCCACGCTGACTTTTTTAATCAGCAAACTATTTTCTTCTATCACCTGGAGGGTAGCTTTATCTATTTTAAAATCGAGTTCACAGGCTAACCTAATAACCCTTAGCATTCTCAGCGGGTCCTCTTTTATTCTTTTTGCAGGATCTTCTACTCCCCTTATTATCTTTTGTTTGATGTCCTCCAACCCGTTAAAGTAATCGATCACCCCTTCCCCTTCTCTCCAGGCCAAGGCATTAATGGTAAAATCCCTATGTCTTAAATCTTCAAGTAAATTTGGAGTGGGGACAGATTTATTTTTTTTAAAAGTGCTCACTTCGTAATTAATATGATTTATTACTACGGTAAGAGTCCCAAATTTTTTACCCACAGGGACAACTTTATAATCTCTAAAAACCTCAACAATTTCCTCCGGTGTAGCCTTGGTAGTTATATCCCAATCGTGGGCTTCTTCCCCCATTATCAGATTGCGGATACATCCCCCCACCACTAAAGCCTCATATCCCGAATCATTTAATCTCTTTGTTATGAATAAAGCTCCCGGGTCTATATCTTTAGATTTAATTTTTAAATTGACTTTGCGGTTTTTTTCTTTTTTAATCATTATGAAACCTTCTCTTACTTCTTAAACACTAGAATAATTATACACTATAATCATGTCATTGTGAGCGACCGTAGGGAGCGTGGCAATCTCGGAACTGAGATTGCTTCGTCGTGTTTCACTCCTCGCAATGACAAAGGGGAGCTTACACGCTATAAGCTATACGTTAGAATATTAAAAACGAATTTTCCGGTCTTTTCTTATTAGAATAAACAGTTTTATAAATTTTATCAAATTTATTCAAAATTTATAAATTCTGCTAAAGTCTTCGTATTTCATAGCATGAAAAGGCTGTCCTTAAAATATTACTTTGAAATTATTAAGAGAAGGTGGTAAAATTTTTTTAAAACAATAAAGGCGAAAAGTGATAAATATGATTTATAAGGAATATGGAAAGACCGGGAAAAAAGTTTCTGCAGTAGGTTTCGGTGGAATGCGATTCGATATTTCCAAGAGTAAGGAAGAAAATGCCGAGCTTCTTCGTTATGCAAATGCTAAAGGAATCAACTATTTCGATACCGCTCCTGATTACTGCAAAGACCAGAGTGAGGATATTTTCGGTATTGCCTTCAAGAACATGCCTAATGACTTCTACGTTTCTACCAAAGGCGCTCCTAAAGATTTTAATACTGCCAAAAAAGCAAAAGAAGCGGTAAAAAAATCTTTAGATCGAATGGGTCTCCCTAAAATTCATTTTTACCATATCTGGTGCCTCCTCAAGATGGAACATTATGAATTAGCCATGAAACCCGGGGGACAATATGAAGGTCTCCTGGAATGTAAAGAGGAAGGATTGATTGACCATATTGTCTTTTCTTCACATCAGCCGGGATCAGAAATTAAACATATCTTAGAAGATGGCAAGATGGAAGGCGTGCTTTTAGGAATTAATATCTTAAATTTCCCCTATCGCTGGGACGGAGTTATGGCTGCTTATCAAAGAGGTTATGGCGTGGTTGCCATGAATCCGTTATTCGGAGGAGCCATACCTACTCATGAAAGAGAGCTTTCTTTTTTAGCTTCAGAAGGAGAAACCCCCACAGAAGCAGCTTTGCGATTTTTAATATCCTGTCCACAAATATCGGTAGTACTAAACGGTTTTACCACCCGTGAACATATCGATATGGCCTGCCGCGTGGCCGATGAAGCCCTGCCTTTTACTGGTGCAGATTTGGAAAAAATCAGAAAAAAAATAGGAGATAATATGAATTCGGCTTGCACCGGCTGCGGATACTGTGACGACTGTCCCCAGAACATTCCGGTACCTTCTTATATGCAGCTTTATAATGAAAAACAGATATTTGGCAGCAGTGATAAAGAAATGAAAGAGAAAAGTTATTTGTGGGGTTTAACAGAAAGCCATGAGGCAAGAGCAAAAGAATGTACCGAGTGCGGACAATGCGAAGAGCTTTGCACCCAGCATCTACCCATAATAGAGCGTCTTAAAGAGATAGCTTCCTGGGAGAAAAAATAACTTTTATTTGTGTCTTATTTTTAAAGCCCAGAATAAATAAAAAAATTCTATTCCAATTACTAAAATAACAATATATTTATTATAAGCAATCCGCCGGTACACTCCCCCTTCTCCTATCTCAGGCAATGGCGTGGGGTCGATTGGTAATCCATTTTTTACAGCTAAACCTCTGATATTTAATAGATGTATAATAGGGATTCCTAAATTTTGATATTCAAATATTAATCCTCGTTCTGGATGATCGGGAATTTTTGGACCATTAATTACTAATCCATTAGGATAAGTTATGGAAGCAGGTGTATTACCATAGTTGGGTGTTGCTCCACCGATATTTACAAAGGCTTTAATAGGTTTTTCGTTCGAAGCTGCTCTGTAAAGTTGCATTCTTTGCTGAATATTTTCTTCTATACTATCCACATTAATAAGGAACACGCCTGAAGCTTGGGTTATTTGTTCAATGATTTTTTGGGAATCGGAATAAAACATTCCCTCAGCCTGGTCCAGGTAGCCCCCCATAGAAATAGCTAATAATTTATAGGGTAAGATATTTTTTTTATTTAAACTATCCAACATCTCCACAAAAGTAAATTCAGGCAGATTAGCTCCATATTCTGATGAACCGATAGAATAGATAAGCAAAGGTTCTAATTCCAACACTCTGGCTGCAGAAAGGGTAGCCACAATTAAAGCTGGAAAAGAGCCACTGGCACCAATGGCAATTACATCACCTTTTTTTAAATTAGCTTCTTTAAAATATTTAACCAATAAAGCAGCAAAAGCAGGATTAGTACTAGTTCTTTTAGCCTCGAGATTCCCTAAAGTAGTAGTAAGTTCTGTATATTCTTTGCCGATAATACCGGTTTGATTGGGGTCTAACCCTACATCTAATGGTATATTTCTTTTTAATCGTTCTTCTTTAATTGTTTCTAAAGAGTTTTTCATAAGTTGAGCTGCTTGAATCTGTTCGTCATAATAAGGAGTTTTTGCTGTAAATTTAGTTTGCTCTATTATTAGCAATCCAACAAGTAAGATAATTAGTGCCCAAAAAAGGTAAATCAGCGATACCTTTCCCTTTATCCAACTATTCATTAATATTTTTTCCTTCTATTATAAAAAATAAATATTTTAATTGAAACTGCTATATCTATTCTAAATAAATATTATATTTTGTCAAAATTATAACAAATTTTACCTGTGTCAACTCTTTTGGGATAGTTTTTTACAAATTTATTATAATAATAAAGTATTATTTTGAAATTATACAACAAAATGGTAAAATTTACTTGAAAAAGAAGGAACGGTATGTTTATTATTTTTATATTTAGTACAATATTTTTAATATATGGAATTGTTGAACAGATTAATCATTTTAAAAGAGTAAAAAATATTCCTATTCGTATCCACGTCAATGGCACCAGGGGAAAATCGACAACTACCCGTCTAATTGCAGCTGGCTTAAGAGAAGCTGGCTTTAAAGTATTAGCCAAGACAACCGGGACACTTCCGCGGCTGATATTAGAAGACGGAACCGAAATTCCGGTTAAACGAAGGGGTAATGCTAATATTACTGAACAAATGAAGATTTTTACTGAAGCAGCAAAAAGAAAAGTTAATGTTTTAGTAGTAGAATGTATGGCGGTTAATCCTGAACTTCAATGGGTTTCCGAACATAAGATGGTAAAGTCGACCATCGGAGTAATCACCAATGTACATGAAGACCATTTAGAGGATATCGGTTCCGGACTTAATAATATGGTCGAGGCACTAAAACTTACTATTCCGCAAAATGGAATATTAGTAACCGCAGAAAAAGACTATTTCTCTATCTTTAAGGAACAAGCGGATAAACTAAAGACTAAAATTATTT
>Ga0209986_10001975_pt1 | contig 19223 bp, 21 predicted proteins | sample BlataG_FD_183168 | JGI IMG/M metagenome (GOLD analysis project Ga0209986, IMG submission 183168) | Deep subsurface microbial communities from Black Sea to uncover new lineages of life (NeLLi) - Black_00105 metaG (SPAdes) (version 2) | ecosystem: Environmental > Aquatic > Marine > Oceanic >... | reverse complement strand
ACAAATGGAGGTGTGAATGTGGCGGTATGATAAAGAAAGGAGTGCGGGACCGCGTGAATGAGCTTGCGAATTGCGATGGCACACATCCGGAGCATCGTCCTCCTTATTTGCACTTGATACCGCTGGCTATGATAATAGGATTGGCATTGCATAAGTCCGCGAGTTCAAAGACGGTAACGGGGATATGGGAATCGCTATTAGCTGAATTTGGCACTGAAGTTAACGTGTTGGTGGACGCGTCGATGGATGATTTTCATGCATCATCAGGTTTTAACCTGGACGCCAGTGTGGTAGAGGCGATAGAAGCATTTAGAGAAGGGAAGGTATCAGTAATACCGGGTGGCGGTGGAAAATACGGGGTTATAGAGTTGAATGCGAAAGGAAGTGAAGAAGCGAAGGAAAAAGGTGGAGAAATGGAGTTGGAAGAAGCGACAGGAAGAGAGCAAAAGGGGCAGCTTTCTTTGATTGATTTTTGATCGTTTTCTCGTTCTGAAGGCTTCGGGATGGAATTGCGTATAACGCTTTGGGTGTATCTGAAGTTCCGAGTCGAAGGCGAGGAATTTGGGCGGAGGTGCGAAGCGCCGTAGCCGGACACGCTCTGTTATATGAAGTTGCGTCTGCATCCTAATGATAGAAGCGTGAAGGGTAATTACATATCGCTTTGTAAAATGATGTTACCGTCTCAAATATAGCATCTGGTTTTGTCCTTTTCAGAGACTCTTTGTCAACTGAGCCCCAAAGCGCGGCAACCGCGTACATACCCGATGCCTTTGCTGCACTACTCGTTGCACACAGCTCGAAGGACTTGATGATACTATTGCAAGTTTAATACCCCTATCTCTTTCTATATCATCATTGGTTTCAAATACTATATCAGTTCGTTTCTCTGAAATCAATTTAGCGTTACCATGCGTTTTTGGATGCCCAATTAGATCTGGTGGATGTTGCAAAACAATGAGAACACGTTTCTGCTCCTTGCAAGATTTTACAGTATGCATAGTGCCGCCTTTTATGCCAGTTTCAACAACAAATACGCCCAGCGATAAACCGCTTTGAATTCGGTCACGGGCTACGAAATAACTACGATTAGCTTTTGTACCCCACGGGTATTCCGAAACAAGCGCACCATTGTTTTTAAGTATAGCATCTGCAAGTTCTTTGTTTTTAATAGGGTAAACGCTATCCAGTCCATGAGCTAAAACAGCTACGGTTAGACCATTGACTTCTAACGCTCCCCGATGTGCCGCTGCATCGATGCCATCTGCTAAACCACTAACCACAACATATCCGTTTTCTGCGAAAAGTGCACCAAGCTTTTTTGCTGCGACAATACCATATTCTGTTGGTTCTCTTGTCCCAACGATTGCAATACAATCCTTGTTTATGGTATCAATGTTTCCTAAAGCATGTAATAACACGGGTGGATCAGAAATCTGTAAAAGACATTTTGGATAGTTTGGACTCTCTCTTGAAATTATCTGAATATTATGTTGCTGTGAGACTTCCCATATTTTATTGGCTTTACTCCAACCAATCATTGCAGATTGAGTATCTGGCACGGATATCCTCTTAAACTTCGCATTTGCCTTTTTAAGTATCTCAATTAAATCGGATGGACTGCTTGGCTCAAATGTAGGGGTTATAGAAAGAACTTTCTCTATAGTTTTTGATCCAACCTTGGGTGTTTCCTCCAATGCCAGTATATATCTTGGTTCCATATTACGAACTCCTATTCTCTTTGAGTTTTGGCGAGTGCAAGCAATGCGATTAGTGCAACTCCGGCTCGCTCTAATAGGTATTTTCCGGCCTTCAACGATGTACCAGTTGTTGTTACATCATCCAGTAGGAGTACCTGCCGACCTTTGACTATACTTTTATTTCTCACAGTAAGTGATTCTATTTCTACCGGTAGATCACGGCTTCCATCTATTGCCTTCTTTGGTATCTCAAAAGCTCTTGAAAGAACATCTATTCCGTCAATTATCGGAGGCGAGCATAATCGTTTCGCGATTGTTCTTATGCCTGATTGTGCGGTTCCTACTGCATGAGTTGGCATAACACAGATCACATATTCTTCTGTATCCGAAAGAATGACGAGTAGTCGATTCGTAAAATAGTTGATTGCTTTTTTGTAATAGTAATACTCTATTGATTTTGAATCTAACTTTGTTTCATCTTTTTAAATATCAAGAACCAAACTAGAGAACTTATCTACATCTCTATATTGTCTGTCATACTTAGGGTAATATTTACCAAGCCTTATTATATTTTTTTCTGAATTAGAGTCAATCAATTTATTCTTTTCTGGATCTCGAAATATTCGGCATTGCATTGTTTCTTTTTCCATTATTTAGTCACCATGAACAGCGGTTATTTATTGGGCGCAATTGCATATAACTTCGTTATACCAGTAATACTTCGCATATACATCCCTCTGGCTGAAACCCCTTTCTCTCCAAAACCGCCTCCAACCCTCCTTTTACATCACCACCTTTCCCATTTTCGAATAAATTATGTGCCTTCACTGCCTTCTAACTCATCCAACCACCGGCGGTTTTATTTATCTTCCTCTTAAAGAATTTCCCAATATTCGCAGGGTCTTTTGCCTGGTGGTATTTGAAATAGATATAATCACCCATAATCCCTACAATCTCTATCTTGCCAGTCTCATGAGACATGATATACTTGAACCGTTTACTGTGCCCGTTAAGCTTCTTCTTTGCGTTCTCAACGATTTCGTAGCCCTTGAACAAAGGAACCTGGAAATGATTCTTTACTCGCTTTACAGGTCGGCACTGGAAGACATAATAGGGGTTAACACCGATGCGGACAAGTTTATTTTGCAATTCAGCTAAGACTTCGGGATTATCATTCACACCCTTTAGTAAAACGGTTTGATTGTTCACTATCACATCGGAGCGAATGAGCGAATCAACAGCGTCAGTAGCTTTTTGCGTAATTTCTCTTGCGTGGTTAAAATGAGTTACCACGTATATTTTTTTATTTTCCCGTGTGTTATATTCCAGTAATGTCAATAACTCTTCGTCTTCCGGGATTCTATCGGGAAACGTCACTGGAACTCTCGTTCCAAATCGGATAAAATCCAAATGCGGGATAGTTGAAAGCCGCTCTAAGAACTCACCAATTACTTCCGTTGGTAAAACAAAAGGGTCGCCGCCGGTTATAAGCACATTATTAATCTCATTATGCAGTTCAACATATTTTACCGCATCGTTAAATCTACGCACTATCTCTTCATTTGATAGCCCAACCATTCTTTTTCTGAAACAAAATCTACAATAAGCCGCGCACCTATTTGTCGCTAAAATCAGGGCTGTTTGAGCATACTTATGCTGCAGACCGGGCATTTTTGTGTTTTCACGCTCACCACTTGTGTCATAGGTGCCCGACAGATTTAACTCTTCCTCTGAAGGAACTGCCATCTTTCTAATAGGGTCGTCAGGGTCATTTCTATCAATTAAAGACATATAATACCGTTAATACGCATGGGGTGTCTTTCTATAATTTCTCGTAATTGCTTCTCCTCTTCAGGAGTCAATTCTATATGTTCCCTCAACTGCTCGATAGTGCATATACTTGCTTCAAGCTCTTCTTCCCACGTCATACTATACACTATGATATACTCTTTAATAAATTTTAAAAACGTTTCTCTTTCTACACACGATTTTCACTATAAAGTTATATGCACGAAACTTTAAGTAACTGTGTGCATAAAATAAAAGATGGGCCGGTAGCTCAGAAAGGCAGAGCAGCAGGCTCTTAACCTGCCCGTCGGGGGTTCAAATCCCTCCCGGCTCGTTGATTGAAAAATGAAACAGGACTATTACGATGTAATCATAGTAGGAGCAGGACCTGCGGGGCTATTTGCTGCGAATGAATTAAAAGACAAGTGGATAGGGCACGAAGGTCGGAAGGTCCTGGTAATAGAGAAGGGCAAGGACGTAGAGGAGCGGCATTGCCAGATGGAAGAGTTTGGAAACTGTATTCAATGCAATGAATGTAATATAATGTGTGGAGTGGGCGGTGCAGGGACGTTTTCCGATGGCACGTTAAATCTCAGACCTGACGTAGGTGGTGACCTTGCGGAATTATGTAATCATAAGACGGCATGGCAGCTTGTGAACGAGGTGGACCGCGTGTTTCTTGAGCATGGCATGTCTGACGAGCTGTATAAAGGCAACGAGGAGGATATAGAGAAGTTGAAGAGACGAGCAGCTTCGGTTGGTGCCAATTTCATAGAAATAAATCAAAGACACATAGGGTCGGATAAAACGAAAGGAGTGATAAAATCGTTTAAAAACAGTTTGACGGAGCACGGTATTGAATTTATGCTGAATACCTGCGTTGCTGACATTATCATAGAAGAGGAAAAAAAGAACGCGGGTGGAAAAGGGACAAGTGTGTGCAGAGGCGTGATAACGGATAAAGGAGCTGAAATAAGGGGTGGATGCATATTGTTAGCGCCTGGAAGAGTAGGTGCTTCATGGGTCGAGAAGATGATAAAAGAGCATGAAATAGAAGCGGAATATGCGGGCATAGACGTTGGCGTAAGGGTAGAGGTGCCTGCGATAACCATGAATCCCGTGACGAAGATAAACCGCGATCCGAAGTTTCATATAAGAACGAAGCGGTATGACGATTTTGCAAGGACGTTCTGCACGAATGAGCAAGGATTTGTGGTTAAGGAAGTGTATGACGATTTTATAGGCGTAAATGGACATTCAAAGAGGACAGAAAAGTCCGAGAACACTAATTTCGCATTCCTCGTGAAAATTGAGCTTACAAAACCGGTTGAAAATACTACTAGATATGGGCGGTCAATAGCAAAGTTGGCGACCACGATAGGCGGAGGAAAGCCGATAATACAGCGAATAGGCGACTTGAGACGGGGGAGAAGGTCGTCGTGGGAGGGAATAGAGCGGAATTTAGTGAGAAACACGCTGACGGACGTTACTCCCGGTGATATTTCGATGGCACTGCCGCACCGAATCACGATGGACATCATAGAAGGATTGGAGAAACTGAATGAGATTATACCCGGTGTTGCTTCGGATTCCACTTTGCTCTACGCGCCGGAGATAAAGTTCTACGCAATGCGGATAACCGTGGATAAGAATATGGAGACCTCGGTGAAGAATCTTTTTGCCGCTGGTGACGGTGCAGGGCTGTCAAGGGACATAGTTAATGCGGCAGCTACGGGCATGCTTGCGGCGAGAGGCGTGATGAGGAAGAGATGAAGATAGTAACATTGGGTCTCTTGCTCGTGTTCATAGGAATTCTGGTCATCCTCGCAGGGATGGTTAGCATGGCTTATCAAGCCTGGAAGACTGGAACTGGAGGCATGGAAAAGCCAGAAGCAGGCGTGAGAGGCGGTGGCGTCATTATGATTGGTCCGATACCCATTATATTTGGCACTGACGCTGCTACATTAAAAATCGTGATGATTTTGGCGATAGCGTTGATGGCTATTGCGGTTATTCTCTTTATTCTTCCCTGGAAGATGTTGTAGCTCCGATGTCCTTCTCAAAGCTTATTTCATATTCGCATCGCTTTTCGCGGTCATCGCTTTTTCAGGTAAGAGTAGAAAGAAAGATAAACCGTCAAATCGAAACTGAGAGATAAAAAGAAGGCGTCTCGAACACCAAGGAATGTGTGCGATTAAACCCTTACCGAGGATGATATAAATATGGAGGGACATAATATATGAAGGAAAAAGAAAAAGAGTTCTAAGGGATGTTATATGCACCCGTAGGGACTAGCACCCTTAGGGGGCAATGTGTTCGGATTTTAACCTATTATTGATTAATTTATTCTTCTTTCATCTCTGTTCCACAGTTGGGACATTTATGTTCTGGTGGTCCCCCAACGGTTACTTCAAGTCCAATTATTTCTCTGTATCCACAATTTGGACAAATATAGCTTACCAAATTAATCACCTCCTTTTTATTTAATCAAAATTTAACGGAAATATTTACTCTACTAAACCTAGGAGTTGAAGATAATAAATCAAATACCTTTTGACTTACTTTACGCATCCTAAACTCTTTTCCATCGAGACTTGGATGATTTATAACTAATATCAACAAACAACCAAGAGAAAACAAGCTATGCTTTAGATTCCACTGTTCTATCAATTCAATTTTGTCATGCTTATACTTTGAATAAATGCGAAACCATTCGGGGTTATTACCTCTTTTGAAATCCTCAAAAGGATGTATCTCTTTATTTATTGGCCTTATAGTCAATTTGTAATCGCTTAACCCATATTCCGGCTCTATTAATTCCCTATAAACATTCATGTTTTGTTTTTCTCTCTTTTTCGATATATCTGTCACTGGGTCAAATCGTTTGCTTTTTAATATCTCTCGGAATAGCGTTTCCACTTCCGTTCCAACTTTAAGACAAAAATCCATCAATTTTGATGCTCCCACTTTATAACAGTGCTGATCAAAATCCTCCTTGATATCTATAAAATCGAGAATCTCAAGAAGGTCATCTTCAATTTGTTCATATCTCCTTTGGAAGAATTCGAAATCACGTCTCATTTTTCCTTCGCATCAGATACTTAATATGCCAAATATTTGTTCTTTATGATACAAATATAACAGATAGTTTGGCTACTTTAGATGCTGACCCACAATTCAAAACTTCAACAAAAAGGAGCCAAATTAGAGCTTTTCGATTTTGAAATTTGTTTACAAATCTCTAAAAACCCCTTCCCAATACCGCGCAACCCTCTCCGTCTTCTCTGCTGCTATCCCAACATATTTCTCAGCATCGAAAACCTTCTCCTTCTGCTCAGTCGTAAATTCTCGTAAATACGATGTTATCTCCTCATCGCGCTCAACAACCTCTCGCAACGATTTATTCTCTTTATAAGCCTGAAAACTCTTTCTTCGCACGTATTCATGCGCATCAGAATGCCCGTAATAAGAAAGAAGAATATATAAAGGTTCAGCAATAATATCATCCGCGGAAATCATAAAATTCCCCCGCATCTTCTCCCTATCCACCTCCAACCGCTCAACAATTCCTTTTAGCCTTCTAACCGCGTAATCAAAAACCACGAGCAACTCCTGCGTATATCGCTGTGATGCCGAATTCGTAAGGTCGCGTTGATGTTCGGAAATCTGGTCGAGGTGCATCGTTATAGCCTGCGGCATGAATTTCTTCCACAGGCTTTTCACGCCTTCAAAACCAACCGGGTTTCTTTTATGCGGCATCGTTGACGAGCCTACCTGCTCCTCTGCTACCCTTTCTCTTACTTCTGCTATCTCACTTCGCTGAAGATGCCGCATATCATCGCAGAAATTGGCTAAAACGGAGAAACTGCTTATAACAGCATGGACGAAATCGGACATGGGTTCTGGCGGGACAATCTGCGTGGATACCGTTGCAGGTTTTATGTTAAGCAAAGCGAGCACCTCTCGTTCGAACTCCTCCGGGTCGTCAAAGATTAAAGAGGTCGCATTATACGCGCCGACGGCACCGGAGAACTTACCTACGAGGTTTTCACTCGATTCTTTCATCCTCAATACCTGCGAACCCCACCTGTTCACATACTGCGCAATTGCGAACCCGAAGGTAATAGGCTCGGCATGTTGTCCATGCGTCCTCCCGATTTGCAGCGTGTCTTTTTCACTTCGTGCCAGATTTATCCACGTTCGCTCCAATTCGAGCATATCCGGAATAATGACTTTCATCACTGCATCTTTGTACCTGAGCGCATTTGCGGTATCCACGACGTCGTAAGAAGTTGCACTGAGATGCACGAACGGTTTCGCATCTTCGCTTACATTGCTCCGTATTACATTAACGAGCGCACGGATGTCATGCTTTGTCTTCTTCTCCTCTTCATGCACTTCTTCTGCTTTTACGCTCGACGCCGCTGCTACTATTTCATCGCATAAATCTTTACTTAGAATGCCTTTATTCTCGAACACTCTCGCAACTGCCGCTTCTATTTTCGCTTTATACTTCACGAAAGCTTCTTCTGAGAGGTAATTCCTTAGTGCATCCACGGCGTACCGGTAGTCCGTAGGAGAGAATGCCAAAAAATCTATTTCTTCTTTCATTTTCATACCTTTTTCGATTTCGTTAATGCTTCTTTTTTTCATTTTGTTTTATTTTGTTTATTTTCCTTATTGCCTTTATCAGTGCGTCAGGAGTGATGTCGAATACTACATTATTTGAATTACATTCTGGACAGAAAGCAGTTTCTATAAAATCGCGTTTACCAGCGGTTCTGAAGAAGCAATATTCTATTCCATGATTCTGTTCCATATTCAGTCTTAGTATCCCTCTGTCACTTTCGTCCTTGATGCCTTCAACGAGGAAAAGTCTCCGCGGGAAAGTGCCTTTAAAACCGCAATCTGCACATTCTACTGGTCTGAAGTCCCTGAAGCCTTTTCTCTTATCCAACTTTTCTATTTCCCTATCTGATAGTTCACGGACTCTAATTATGTTCTTCATGCTCCCTTTTTATTTGTGTCTTTGCTATCTCGCCTTAAAATAAGTTACGTTTTCTTTAAAGGTTTATTCTCCAGCATTATATGGGGAATCATAATGATTATAAATTAATCTTCTGCCCTTTAATTGAAGAATTAAATTTGTGGATTCAACTAAAATGGTCAGGAAGACAAATATTGTGGTTAAAATAAATATGCTGTTCATTTTTTACTTCTTTATTTTAATCTCGAACATTTTTATAAATTCTCCTTTAAATTTAAAATATAGAATAAGAGGTTTGAGAAATGTCCCTAAACGAAGCAGACACAAGGGCAAAACTCATAGACCCCACACTACATCGCCGTGGCTGGACAGAAGACCTCATTCGTCGTGAGGAGACTGCTCGTGCAGGTGGGTTTGAAGCTATGAAGAATCTCGGTAACCCGAATGAGATAATTAACGAGACAAAAAGGAGGTTGTTTGCCGCACGATGAATGAAATACGCCAGATGATCGAGAATGGGGAATCGGAAACGGTCGAGTTTAAAGAGAACTTTGACAAAGAAGCAGTGGAAACGGCTGTGGCTTTTGCGAATACAAAAGGCGGTGTGATTCTAATTGGTATTTCTGATAAGGGAGAAATCAAAGGCGTTCAGATTGGCAGAAGCACACTAAAAAACTGGACAAATCAGATTTCTCAAAGCACCGAACCCAGTATAATCCCCGATATTTTGGATAATGTGATAGATAAAAAGCACATCGTTGTAATTCGGATTCCCGAGTTTCCTATCAAGCCCGCATCGGTGAAAGGTAGATGCCTCAGGAGAGTGGAAAATAGCAACCGTGCGATGACACCCCAGGAAATCGCACAAATACACCTTCATTCTACCGGTGTGAGTTGGGATAAACTTCCGGTGAGCGATGCTTCTCTGAAAGACATAGACCTTGAAAAGGTCAAGAGATACATTACAAGAGCCAACGAAACTGGCAGAAGAAAAATTCAGGAAGATGAGAACCCCTCACAAGTTCTTGAAAAACTGGAACTGATAAAAGAAGAGAAACCTACTTGGGCAGCAATTCTTCTCTTCCACAAACACCCTCAGCGCTTCCTTTCGCAGGGAGTAATCCACTGTGGTAGATTCAAAGAAGAGACCATAGTCATTGATGACAGAATGATAGAAGGCACAGTTATTGAGCAGGTAGATGAAACAATGGATTTCATTCGAAAGAATATCAATGTGAGGTTTGTTATGACTGGAAAGCCGGCAAGAGAAGAAATCTGGGACTATCCTCTTGAAGCCTTAAGGGAGGCGGTTATCAACGCAGTCTGTCATCGGGACTACACGATTTCCTCAAATACTGAAGTCAGGATATATGATGACAAACTGATTGTTTGGAGTCCCGGCGGTCTGCCTTTCGGTATTACTCTCGATGACCTCTACAAGCCCCACGCGTCAGTGCTCAGGAACAAGGGAATAGGTGGTGTATTCTATGACATTGGCTGGATTGAGCAGTGGGGAAGCGGGATAGACAAGATGCGAAAAGCATGCGTTGAGGCAGGAATTCCTGAGCCTCTTTTCGAGGAGTATCAGGGATTCAGGGTGACTTTTAGAAAGGATGTTTTCACTGAGGAGTATCTGCTGAATCTTGGCTTGAATGAGCGACAGATAAAAGCGGTGGGATATGTAAAGGAAAAGGGAAAGATTACAAACAAGGAATACTATACAATAAATAATATATCCCGGCAAATGGCAACAATTGATCTCGCAAACCTTGTAGAAAAAGGGATATTTATGCGAACAGGAAAAGCGGGAAAAGGAATTGCTTATCAATTGCCTAAATTGACTAATAAATGACCAATAATTGACTAATGTTTGTGGGCAATCAAAAGCATTTTACCGAACCATTTAGTTAATCTTTTGCCTTTTAATTGAAGAATTAAATTTGTGGATTCAACAAAAAGGTAAGCTCCCGGTGTTTCTGAGAAGACTTTATACCGTGATTTGCAAGAACTGATAAACAAGCGTGTTCTAAAAGAGTTTGGTGAGAAGAAGGGGAGGAGATATGAATTGGCATAACCGACATTTATCGGACATATTGGACTTATTTCGGACATTTATCAGACATAAAAGGGAGAGTGAAGAAGGTGCTAAAGTTAATGAAAAAACGAAAAAGGTAATCATCCAAAAAGTTCCAGTAGATATCATGTGAATGTTGAAAGCATTTTTACCGAACCATTTAGTTAATCTTCTGCCCTTTAATTGAAGAATTAAATTTATTGATTCAACAAAAATGGTCAGGAAGATGAATATTATCGTTAAAATAAATATTCTGTTCATTTTACGTTCTTGTATATTGCTCTACGCCCTATTGCCATAAATCGAGCTGTAATCCTGCTCCTAAATCCTATGGGCTTTACAACTTGTGAGAGCTTTTCTTTTGATTTATTCATAATTTTTACCTCCTGTCCAGCCGTTAACTGGATTGGGCGAAGGTGCGAAGCACCGAAGCCACTCGCCTGATACGCTCTATCATACGCTGGAACTTTCATGTTCTTGCTTTTCCCACTCACGTCTTGCGATCTTTTCAGCACGTTTTGCTTCCCGGTAATAGCTATCTCGATTTCTTTTTTGAAAATCACACTCCACGCATCTCCAAACATATCCTCCCCAAAAGCTATGTGATTGTTCAAGATCTGTTTCACACTTTGGACATCTGGGCGGTGTTTCCACTTCAATGCTCGATGGAGAAATGTCCAAATGACCGAAATGTTTCCATGAAGATGTTGCTGGTACACGAACTCTCCATACTACTCCAGCGTAATTAAGTTTTCCAATAGGAATCCATCCAAAACCATAGGAAGATCTTGCAAAGAGCAGTGGACCTGCATCCAATTCTTGTAATTGTTTAACCCGGTTGCGGATGGGAATTATAATAACCCATAGAAAAATGACCACCCCAAAAATTATCCACGCTGTCTTTGGAATAAGGCCAAACCATTCCATCCAATCGCCCGTATTTATTTTAGAGGCAATACTGATTATTATAGGCATTAGTAGTACTACTACTAAAGGCGCAAGAATTTTATCCCGCAAGAATTGAACTATCTTCATGGTGCATTATTCCTCCTTTAGTTCTGGCGTATAACTTCAGCATATCCGAACTCAAGTTCACATATCCTCCCATTTTAGCAGTTCGCTGACAGGCGTTGGACGTAGGGATTAAAACTCTTCAATACCGGGCAATCGAGTTTCTTCCTCAATTTCAGGCACTGTTTTTACAAACTCTTCGGTTATTTCTTCCTCACCATGACTTAAAGCTTCCGTGAGTACTGCTCTGCAACGAGAGAGGATTCGTCTTGGATGATAGTCGCTCTCTTCGATGATTAGTTCAATAGCTTCCGGAGCAAAAGGAAAAGTTTCGTATGAAGGCATAAAAGAAGGCTCTCGGAAATGTCTTATATATTCCTTGGCAATATCCATAGATTGCTCCCTATCGGGCTTTGGCACAAGAAGTGATGTCCTTCCGCCAGGATGCATTGGATAAGAAGAAGCAAGTCCAGCTACCACCCACGCTTCGCTGATTTTTTGCGCGGATTGTTGATGAGTTGTGAGTATCAAGGTGAAAAAACTGGTATTGCTCGCTTCATTCCCAGCTCTGAAAAAAGCCAGACCAAAATCTTTTATGAAACTCTCTATTTCTCTTCTTGTGGATTTATCCGTAAGATTTTCTATATCGTCTATCACAATTATACCACCCTCAAATCCTGCCGCTTCTAGACATCTAACTGTCTGATTTAGAAAAAGGTCAGGAAGCTTTACAAGAAACTTCTGATCCCATGCAGTAGACATTTGATCTAACCTGTATCTCGATATACTTTCTAGATATTCCTTTACTTGTTTTCCTGCTACTGCGTCTGCGAAATCCTCTGCTACCCCCGCTCTTACAAGGTCTGCTTTATCTACACAATCTGAAATATGGGCAAAAATTCCATCCGCAATAAATGACCTGAAAAATTCTTTGTAGAGAAAAGCAATTTTCGCTTTTAGTTGTTCTTTGAATGACACATAGCTGCAGAAAAACTTCACATCGCCATTAAAATACTGTCTCCCATAGCCCTCATTCATTTTATGTTTCAAGTAAACGGCTAAAGCCGTTTTCCCCATACCACGTCCTGTTATTCTATCACCTTCAGCCCAAAGGAAACCGCACCTTGCTCTGTCCTCAAATGCTGTCTTTACACCAGCAAATTTCTCTTCAAATTCTCTTCGGACTTCAGACCTTGCATTTACAGAAAATATCGAACCGTTCTCTCTTGGGTCAGTAGACTCTGGCTTTAATATTGCTCCTCCTTTAGGAAAAGGATTTTCTCTCAGACCATATATTTCGTAGCCCATCATCTCTCACCTCTTCTATTTTCCATATTGACCTTTAAGCGTGTAAAGAGCTGCCTCATCGGTTTTTCAAAAACTATTGGCAGCCGCTTCTCCGTAATCTTATCTTCCGCTCCAAAATAAGTGAAAGATAAATAAGGTGGTTCTTCTTTATAAAGGTTCTTGAGAAATAAGTCAAATAAACTATCAGATATCCTTAATTCTTTGCATACAGAATCACGAACTTCCGCTATCATAGCATACCCTAATGAATCACGATTAGCCAAATAATTATTTAAAACCGATATTTTAAACCTCGCTTTTAAATCTTCCCATCTGGGATAATTGATATAGATATCTCCCTTGGAATATTTTATTTCTTCTTGATTATATGGAAAAGAAGGCTCAAAATCCGAGATTAAATAAATAATCTCCGCCGAATAGCCATCTATATTAAAGATACCATGATTTGTAAGGTCTAAATATGTAGTACGTGAGCGGATTACATCGTATGCTCGTCTGCTACTTATCATTCTCTCGAATACATTCATAATCACATACTTTTCAATAATCGCTTGAAGTTTTTTAAGTTTATTTGCTCTTTTATCTATTAAATTAATGTTTTTACTTCTCAACATATCGTGTAGTTCACTTACATCGAATCGAATGGTGGGGCAATAACTCGAGAGAACATCAAGGCACTCTTCAATAGTAGCCTCCGGATTATTTTCATATTTATCTAAAACACCTTTCGTAATAAATGGAATGGGAATCTCCCTTTTTGGGGACACTTTTATTTGCCTCAAAAAGTAAGGTAAAATTGTATAATGGTTCAGCATTATTTTCGCAAATACACGTTTCAATTGCTTTGAATCTTTTTGTTTAATTAGTGAAACTATTCTATTTCCCTCATCCGTCAATGCTATTTGCTTCTCTTTCTCCGATATTAATGATAATTTCTTCAGTTCATAAAGGATGTTTTTTATAACTCCAATATTTATCTCTCGGGGCTTGTAGGAGAATCCAAATTTGCTCGCCTTTGAGTCGTTATAATTATTTATTAAGGTTCTAAGATACTCCTTCGTTTTAACATTGTTTTCAATTTTCCCACCTTTCTGGTCAATTCCCGATAAAATCGTATAATGGTATCTTATATCATGAATGCTAGTAGGCAAAGTAAATCTCAATTTTTCTTCCATTTCTTTCTCACCACCTCGAATTTATTATAACATTCTTTAAGTTTAAAAAGTATGTCGGTAGGATTAAGGTCAGTTGGGAATCCCAAGCTAAAATTATCTTCTTTGTAATGAATTATATCCGATAAAGAATAATCAAAATTTCGAAGCGAAGTAACTTCTTCTATAACATCTTCTGTTTCAATCACGAGAGTTTCGTCAATGCTTTTATTATAAAGGTCTCTTAAGAAGTGGTCAAGGACTTTAAGCGTAGGGAAAGAAGGTTCTATTAGCTTAATTCCGTATGCGAAACAAAGTTTCCGGATAGAATCATCTATATTTTCATTAATTGTCATAAGTAATAAAGTACTGTTGTAGTCTGATAAACAATTTGCGTTTTTAAAATAAAAATCCATGACCTTCCCCAGAAATGCAAAAACAATCTCTTTAGTAATATTGCTTACTTTATAATGCTTCAATTCAAAAACAAATAAATCTTTTTCTTTTATACAGATTATATCCAGTTCATGAGGATTACCGGATAAAGTGGTATATGATAAACCTAAACCCATATCTCTAACATCAGAATAAATATCAAATTTCATTATGCGATAAAGATAGTTACGGAACCTTTCTTCAAACCCCAAGTCTAAAGTTGGGCTCCTTTTTATCTTAGGCCACTCCTTTTTAACAAAATACCATGACACTACTTCTACGGCTTGAGTAATATCGCCTATCATTTCTCTTCGTCCTCCAAACTACGTAAGGCATTCATGCATATTAACCTTTAACCTGCCGTTTCTTATAGGGTTCCAGTAGTGAAAAGTTGCTTCCACAGGGAGCACTTTACGTGAGTGTAGCGAAACCGCATACACCATGTTGTAGACCAAGTCAAGGCGGGCGGGCATATTATCCACGACTCTTTTGATTGTACTTAGGAAGTTTTCCATATTTTCTCTTAAATTCCGATAGCAAGGCATTTTGTCTCTGTTCAGCCCCATGTTTACTTCTTGTTGCCTCATATCTAAAATGAGACACCGCGGGGATAGGGTCGGATCCTCCTTTAGCAAAATGTGCCATTAGTCTATCATACAATTTGCCTTCCCCGATATATACTACGTTTTGATCACCGTCGGCTAATTCATAAGTTCCATATATGTTGGGAACATCCCTAACATGGTCTTTCGTATATTTTGACCATCTTTTCCCGATGGGCATATCTTTTCACTACTTTTATTTTACTTACTCTATTACACCATACCTATATAAATATCTTACTTCTCTTCCTCGCACTAAACTCCACTCGACTCTTCTTCTTCCTCGTCTACTTCAAAAATATGCGGTGTGAGCATAAGATAGTAGTAATTGAAAAAAACTAAAAAAGAATCGGCTTTTGGCAGAAATAACTTAAGCAGTTCTTTCTTCTTCTTTTCAAGTGCTTCTGCATCTTTAAATCTATCGATTCCCATTCTGAGCACAGAAAGTTTATAGTTCTGCTTGGAAACTTCAGTTACCATGAACTTCATGCTCAAATATTCAGATAAAAACGCAAGACTTATCAGAATTAGAAACATAGTTAAAATGACTTCGAATAATGCGGATATATCTCCTAGGATGATGAAAAACAATTCCCTGAGAATGTAATACAAATAAATTCCGCAGATTGATAAAACCAAAATGCACACTATTCCTATCATTCGCAATGTCCACTTCCAAACAGCTTTCGACTTTATTTTGTGCATCTCTTCGCTGCTTATAACTTCATCTATCAATGCCACAAAAAATGTGGGTCCTTTCTTAGCTATAAGTGGCAGGATTAATGTAAATGATATAGCAGGTATCCACAACCACCATCTCATCTCCCTAATAATCAAAAGCATAGGGATAGATAGTAAGAACAATATCCACAAAGAATAAAACATGGGTTTAGCCCACTTAAAACCCCAAATAATTAAAACTCTTATCTTTTCTAGATCTATGTTTTCTAAAAACTTCTCTAAATTTATACCTTTTAAATGTGTTTTAATCCCTATTAGCTTGTTTAAATCTTCTAGCTCTCTTTCCTTTGGTGCTCGCTTTGGTGCTTGTATGATTCCACCGATGATACTATACAATAGCCAAATGGCAAACATCAAATAAACTGAAAGAACATAATGCTGTAGCCAGAAACCGAGTCTCCACGCACCATAAACACTTAGGAATAAAGCGATTAAAGAGAGAAAAAGGGAATAGTCCCCTCGTAAGAGATTGGCAAATCCGTTGTTATATTCAATTCTATGGTCTATCTGCTCCTTTAATTCCTTCTTTAGCCTCTCTACATTTCCATTACCACTTTTTTCTTCGCTCATCCTAATTTCTTTTCCCTCTTCCTTCACTTCTGGCAAAAACGCTTTTACTTTTTCAAAACTTTGCTAACAAATCCTAAAATCCCAATAGCATCACCTAACAATGAAAGTGCCTCAGAAGGTCTCGGAAATACTTTAATATCGTGAGAAAAGAAATTTCTTGCTAATCTACCCGCTTTTATTATTGATTCGTGAACATCTTTTCTACCTTTCTCTATAATTCCTTTCTCTCGCAAAAAGTTCACTTTTTCCTCATCAGATTTTCCGGGAATTTGACCCAAGGCATAAATTATTACACGACTGGAGATTAATGCAGAAGCAAGAAAATCTCCTTTTTCGTATTCATCTATTGCTTCTTCTAAATTTCTTCCGTAGTTTATATCTGGTAATACTTCTGACAGCTTTTCCAATTCTTCTCTGAGGGATGAAAGTTTGTCTAATTCATCTTTCGACAAGGGAGTGGCTATGCTTTCTAAAACACCAATGGCTTTATCACATTCTATATCAATCTCTCTTAATAACGCTTTCTGTTTATCGGTTTGCAACCTACGTATTCGTTCTGGTATGTTTATGGTCCGAAGATATGTGTCAAATTTTTGTTTGTATTTTATCATGTCAAAATGTGTTTTTGCATCCTTGAAGCCTTCAACAAGACTTACTACCTCCTCTTCATGATCATGCTGCGAATAGATGTCTCTTATGATGGATTGGCGAATCAGCTTTGCATGCTTCTTAATTGATTCGAATTGCCTTAAAACACCAGCAATGTCGGGTTCCATTATCCGTCACCTCCTTTCAAAACCCCCAACGTTTTCCTCACCTCCTCCAACTCCTCATCCGTAATCCCATAAAGTTCCGCCACTATCTTATCAATTTCCCCCTCCATTTCCTTCAGCTCTTCTTGCGCTTCCAAATCCTTTTGCTCGTAATATCGTTTAGCTAACGCATGCGCATTTTTAGAAAGCTCCGCTAATTTAAGATGGATTTTGTCTTTGGAATTGAACTTTGGAACTTTTATATGCGTTAGAACATGTGCAGAAGCGAAGCTTTTACTACCCACCGTAGAATATCCTCTGAGCACAAATTCGGTTATATTGGAATTCAAAACAGAACAAACATAATGTGCTTCCTTCTCATCCTCAAAAGGAACGAAAATAATCGTCTCTTGTGGTATAACGGGCTTTTCCTCAATATAATCGTTTTTTAGACTCGAAACCACTGAAGCGTTTAATTTACTGCCCATTCTTTGCCACACAACCTTAAATGGCTTTAACATCTTCTTACTGCCATACATAGTATAAAAGGGGTATCCCTGTGGTTTTAACTTGTAGGAGTAACTACTCCTGCTGTCTAAAACCTCCCGAAATTTATAAAGATACGAGTAAGTTTTGGGCAGATTTACTTTGAGGCTGCCCTCTTTAATCTTATCCTTCCAATGTTTGGATGTGAAGATGAGATACAAATTTGGCTTGGCAAACCATTTCTTCGCTTCGCCTCCTCTCAGAAGTGGATAAACCAAATCTGCCTCTATTGGAAGCGTTAATTCCTTAACAGCCTTTTTCAAGCCCTTTGTTATATTTTTCACTAAGAGGCAGTTATCCGAAGTTTTTCCGATTGCTGTAACCCAAAAAACGCCGTTCGCTCCTTCAGTATTGCATCCCATAAGTCCTTTGTATATGGACTTGCCTAAAACTTTTTTAAGAGGAATCAAAGCCTCCTCTCCGGTATAAATAAGCCATTTTGATTGTCTATCCAAATCTTTTACCGGCTGTGCCAATAATTTCAATTCCTTAATGCTTTCAAGCGCTACCGGCAGTTCCGCAAATGCATCTATACGCTCCATTTTCCTGTATCTCGTATATTGAACAGGATAAGCGGTTTCTTCGCCTTTTGTTGCGGTGAAAAATGAAGTCCTATTACTCGCACCTTCAAATGGGTTTATCTCAACCAAATCAGACACTTTTTCTATCTTAAAATGTTCTTGTTTACCTCTTTTAGAATAATAAAATTTCCTGAAACCATACCCTGCATCTGATTGAAATACAGACTGTGTGATTAGAAAAGCTAATTTGCCGTTTTCTTTGAGGTATCTGTCAAAAGCGGCATATACAAAGACCATCGAAATGTCGTACTTCGCTACCCCTAATTTGGCTTTCCATCCCTTGAACGGAAATAATCCATAACTCGACCATATATCCATGCAAGGCTTCTTATAACTGTCAGGTAAACTTTCCCAATTTATCCACGGAGGATTCCCTACGACATAATCGAATTTCCCCACTAATAAAGGAGCAAATGAATTTTTAATCACTTTTGTCCAAATTCTATCCAATTTCTTATCTTCCAATTCCAAAAATTTCTCATACAATCTTATCACCGCACCATGGGCATCTTTGGTTATAAAACTTTTCTCCGCAAAAAGTTCTGAGAAGTATCCCTTAAAATTCTCGACTGAATATTTGTTTTCCAAGCAAAAATCAATACTGTCGAGCAAAGGCCCCCACAACTCTTTGTTTATCAGTTCTTCTCTAATCCAGAATTTCCCTACTGAAGTTTCCAAAACAAACTCTGGTTCTCCATATAAAGAAATACCCCTACTCACCAGAATAGAATCCGCAAGATAAACAGGTATTTCTATCTCGTCCTTAGGAGAAGCATATCTGATCAAATCACCCAATGCGATCACATAATTCGCTCTCGATGCCAGAACCGCTAACGGATTCAGGTCAATACCAACGACGTTCCCCACTATTTTACGCAACAACTCGCTCTTATCGGTTACGAAATGCTCCTCCGCATAATCCTTCACCTCTTTTATCGCAAGCACCAAAAACGTCCCCGAACCGCAAGCAGGGTCAAGAA